>ERZ773183.46-NODE-46-length-147930-cov-10.191263_pt1 | contig 147930 bp, 136 predicted proteins | sample MGYA00580532_ERZ773183 | MGnify/ENA primary metagenome ERZ773183 (study PRJEB29015, sample SAMEA2737791) | human gut metagenome | biome: human gut; feature: human-associated habitat; material: faeces | place: China | collected 2012 ...
GTGCATTGATCGGACGAACTACTTCGTTGATGAATGCAGGATCGTTGTTTTCAGCCTTAGCGTCGTCAGCCAAGTTAACCCAAGCAGGATCAACAGTCAATTGTTTGTATTCACCACCACGGTCAACGGCAGCATAGTTCTTGTTTACGATATCTTCACCCTTCTTACCGTAAGACTTCTGGATGAATTTCTTCATCTGTTCTACAGCCAAGTCAACAGGAATTACGCCTGTGATACGGAAGAATGCAGATTGCAGGATTGTATTGGTACGGTTGCCCAAACCGATTTCTTGTGCAATCTGAGTTGCATTGATATAGTATACAGAGATATTGTTTTTAGCGAAATACTTCTTCACGCGGGTAGGCAGATTCTTAGCCAGTTCTTCGCCTTCCCAGATTGTGTTCAGAAGGAATGTACCATTCTTACGCAAACCGCGGGTTACATCGTACATGTGCAGGTAAGCCTGAACGTGGCAAGCCACAAAGTTCGGAGTGTTTACCAAGTATGTAGAGCGGATCGGAGTATCACCGAAACGCAAGTGAGAACAAGTGAAACCACCTGACTTCTTAGAGTCATAAGAGAAGTAAGCCTGGCAGTGTTTATCAGTGTTGTCACCGATGATTTTTACAGAGTTCTTGTTAGCACCTACTGTACCGTCAGCACCCAGTCCGTAGAATTTAGCTTCGAACATGCTTGCGCCGCCCAATGCGATTTCTTCTTCCTGAGGAAGTGAAGTGAAGGTTACGTCGTCTACGATACCGATAGTAAAGTGGTTCTTCGGCATCGGCATAGCCAGATTCTTGAATACGGCAATGATCTGAGCAGGAGTAGTGTCCTTAGAACCCAAACCGTAACGACCGCCTACGATTACCGGAGCATTAGCAGTACCATAATAGCAGTCTTTTACATCGAGGTACAATGGTTCGCCGTTAGCACCCGGTTCCTTTGTACGGTCAAGAACTGCAATAGTCTTAGCAGTCTTAGGCACAGCAGCCAGGAAGTGCTTAGCAGAGAACGGACGATACAAGTGTACGGCAACCATACCTACCTTTTCGCCATTAGCTACCAAGTGGTCGATAGCTTCGCGGGCAGCTTCAGTTACAGAACCCATAGCGATGATAACGCGTTCTGCGTCTTCAGCACCATAATAATCGAACAAGCCGTATTTACGTCCTGTGATTTTAGAAATTTCATTCATGTATTCTTCTACAATAGCAGGAACTGCTTCGTAGTAGTTGTTGCATGATTCACGGTGCTGGAAGAAGTGGTCGGGGTTTTCAGCCATACCACGGGCAACCGGATTCATCGGATTCAATGCGCGAGCACGGAATTCAGCCAAAGCTTCCTGGTCAATCAGCGGAGCGAGATCATCGTTTTCCAACATCTCGATCTTCTGGATTTCATGAGAAGTACGGAAGCCGTCGAAGAAATTAACAAACGGTACACGAGCTTTGATAGTTGACAAGTGAGCAACACCGGAGAGGTCCATAACTTCCTGTACAGAACCTTCGGCCAGCATAGCAAAACCGGTCATACGGGTTGACATAACGTCTTGGTGGTCACCGAAGATACACAGAGCGTGAGAAGCCAGTGTACGAGCTGATACGTGGAATACGCAAGGCAGGAATTCACCGGCAATCTTGTACATATTCGGGATCATCAGCAACAGACCTTGAGATGCAGTGTACGTTGAAGTCAACGCACCGGCTTGCAATGAACCGTGAACGGCTCCGGCAGCACCGGCTTCTGATTGCATTTCCTGTACCAATACTGTTTCGCCGAAGATGTTTTTGCGTCCTGCGGCAGCCCATTCGTCTACGTACTCAGCCATCGTAGAAGAGGGAGTGATGGGATAGATAGCAGCTACTTCTGAGAACATATACGAGATATGCGCAGCAGCCTGGTTACCATCACAAGTAATGAATTTCTTCTGTTTAGTCATAACTAAATTGAATTATTATTAAGTGAATAAATCTCAATATAAAAAGCCGAACATCCAGAGTGGAATCTGATTCCCTCTTCCTATTTCTGCTTTGTGCAGGGCGTAGGTGACGCCGGGATTGTTCTTAATCTTCATTCCTTCCGGACAAATCTTGAAAGGCATCACATCGTCCACCAGGAACGACATATTCTTGTCGCCTTTGTTCACCTTGTGATCTTTCCACAAGGAATTTGCGAAGAAAGTGTCCAGTACATCCAGTTCTTCCACTTTCACGGGATAGATGGAGTACATCAGGTTGGAGTTGTGCATCATGATCTTTGATGGTTTCTTAGGGAATTCTTCTCCCTTCGGATATACCATATTGATAAGGCGTGCATCTGCCAAATATTTGATGTAGTTCATCACCGTGGCACGGGATGTTTGTATATCGTTTGCCAACTGGCTTACGTTCGGGGCTTTCGGACCGTCTACTGCCAGCATATAAAGCAATTTCTTGATTTTTGAAAGATATTTCAGTTCAATCTGTTTGATAAGCAGAATGTCCACTTCCACCATCATATTCATGGTCTTCAGTAGATTTTCCGAGAAATTGCGTTTTTCCAGAAAGAACGGATAGAAACCGTGGTGCAGATAATCCTGCAGGTAATCTAACGGGCGCACTTTCGAAAGGATACCCTTGGCTATCTGCTCGTGGTTGCTCAGAATCTCTTCCAGCGTGTAAGCACGGAACTTCATGCCGGTCTGCAGGTTCAGATACTCACGGAAAGAGAAGCCACGCAGATTATAGCTCTTCACAATGTCACGCAATTCCAGATTTTCCTCTTTCAGTCGCATCACAGACGAACCGGTGAATACGATTTTGAGGTTCGGAAAACGGTCGTAGCACATTCTCAGTTCTCTGCTCCAGTCAGGGTGTTTAAACACCTGGTCTATCAATAATACTTTTCCGCCGCGACGTTGGAATTCATATGCGAAGTCAACGATGCTGAAATAAGAAAAGTAGAAATTGTTCATATTGATAAAGAGACAAGAACGGTCAGTGCCGAATTTCTCTTTAGCGTATTGTAACAGAAACGTGGTTTTTCCTACACCACGCGTTCCTTTAATACCGATAAGGCGGTCGTTCCAGTTGATCTCATCCATGAGGTCACGGCGAACAGGGGCATTGGTATGCTCAACAAGATAGGCGTGTGTGCGGTAGAATGCTTCCATGCTGTTAAATTCGGTTTATCGGGCGACAAATATACGGCTTTTTTGTAGAATTGCAAAGTAGAGATGGCAAAATATCTTTTTTGTTAGTGAAGTTTATATATTTGCTTTGCCTTGTTTTTCTCTGTAATTTTGCGGCCTCAAATTATAAAGAACTGTAATTGTATGAAACTCTACGTATTTAACCCAGACACAGACATGGCGCTTGCTAACAACGAAGAAAATTATATGGCTCCCGCTTCTGCCCGCCAAATGGCTCAGGACCTTGCTTTATTACCTATATGGTATGCCCAACCCGGCAGTGCCGTACTCGCTCCATCAGCTTATAATGCAGATTATCTGCAAATAATGAAACGTATGTTTCCCCTTTCCGTGCAGTTGGTTACCGAACCTGAACTGCCTGATTATGCCGAATCTCAGATTATACCATGGGGCTGGAATCTTGCTTTTCGTAAACGCATGTTGAAAGGGGGAATTGCAAAACACAAACTTCCTACGTTGGAGGAATTAAAAAGACTTCGTGCCTTTTCTTCTCGGGAGTTGGCTATGGTAGTGCTTGACGGCTTGCATGACATTGAGAATTGTTGTGGTTTGGCCAACTATTTGAATGACATCCCTGCTTGTCAGGAATTTGTAGAGAAGTATAAACGTACAGTGTTGAAGGCGCCTTGGTCAAGTAGTGGTAAAGGACTGAACTGGTGTAGAGGTACATTTACCGATTCTATTTCCGGTTGGTGCCAGCATGTTTTGGATGAACAAGAGGGGGTAATCGGGCAACCTGTATATAATAAGGTAGAAGATTTTGCTCTTGAATTTTATTCTGATGGACGTGGCAGGGTACTTTTTACCGGTTATTCTCTTTTCCTGACCAATGAAAAAGGAGCCTATCTTGGTAATCTGCTGGTAACACCTGAATGGGTGGAAAACTGGATAACTGAATACGTACCATTGGTAACTTTGGTGCAGGTACGCGAAAGGTTGCAGGAGTTATTAACTGTCGTATTCGGAGAATCTTGTACGGGTTATCTGGGTGTAGACATGATGGTTTGTCGTGATGAGGAAACGCAGAGTTACCGTATTCATCCTTGTGTGGAGATTAACGTACGTATGAATATGGGAGTAGTGGCACATCTGTTTCGTGAGAATTTTGTGGCTCCGGGCACAGTTGGTAATTTTAAAATTGATTACTATCCAACGAACGATGCCCTGCAGGAAGAGCACAAGCAGGCGATGGAGCAGTATCCTGTTGTAATAGAAAACAGACGTTTGGTTTCCGGTTATCTTCCGTTAGTTCCGGTTACACCGAAGAGTCGGTATCGCGCCTATGTCCTATGTTATAAGAGTAGGGTGGATGATACGAATGATTAGTGTAAGACCTGTTTGCATGCTTCGCTCTCATTTCCACAACGATCTACAGCTGTGACGGCAAAGTATTTCTTTGCTGTCCACAGACGGATGGGGGCATATGTATATTCTGTTCCCTGTACACGCTGGGCTATGATATTTTCCGGATTAGAGGTATCTACGGGATAAGTATCCGAACCATAGATGACATAAGTCGGCACATTGCGTTTATCATTGTCCGTGGCGGGAAGCCAGCTCAAATGTATGTAGCCGTCGGACTGCTGGGTGACGGTTAAATTGCCGGGAGTTGTAGGTGGCACGTTGTCTATCCATGGCATGGCGGGTTGCAAGGCAGGAGCGGTATAGAAATCTTCTTCCAATGCATCATACAATCCCTGAGTGTTATCCATCAGATATTTTACACGATAATGAGCCTGGCCTGCCAGTTTCTGTTTGCGGATAAAGTACATTTGACGTTCCACTTCGTCCAAAGTCCAGTTGCCTTCGCTGGGGTCAAGGAAATAAATGCCCAGTCCTGGAATAATCTGTCGTCCATTACTTTGTTCCTGCCAGTCGAGGGCAAAAGGGTAGAAATGATTACCACGGAAATAAATCATGGGATATATCTGATCTTGTATCCCTTCGCCCAGCCAACCTTGTGCATCCTGATAGACGGTGTGGAAAGCATTCCAGCCGCGAGAAGGATAGCGGGAAGTGTCACGGTATTTACCTACGGGGCAGGTACTAACCTTTACCCAGGGTTTCAGAGCTTTTACACCTTTATAGAGATGACGGACGATTTCTGTGATATTATCCCTGCGCCATTGGGAAAGGTCACGTCCTTTACCGTACTTCCGGAAATCGTAAGTATCGGGAAAACGGGGAGCATTCTCCGGATAGCGCAGATAATCGAAATGGACGCCATCTACGTCATATTTTTCCACAACCTCACGTACAAGACTCATCAGGTATTCTTTGGTTTGCGGATTTCCGGGATTGAGGAAATATTCCCGCTTGTAAGGTACACAAATGGCGGATTTTTGTTTGGTGACAGAGGTATTACCCAGATTGGCAACATGTTTGCGGTTACCCAATGGAATGGCTACCATCCAGGCATGGCATTCCATACCGCGTTTGTGACATTCTTCTACGGCAAAAGCCAGCGGGTCATATCCCGGGTCGCCTCCTGTTTTTCCGGTTAATATGGAATTGAAAGGTTCTATTTTTGAGCGATAGAGTACATCACCGCGTGTCCGTGTCTGGAAGAGTACGGTGTTGAAGTTGGCATCTTTCAGTCTGTCCAGTATTTCGACGAGTTCTGCTTTTTGTTTCCGGATACCTTCGGGCGTGGTGGCACGGGTACGCGGCCAGTCCAGACCATAGACAGCGGTAACCCAGGCGGCACGCACTTCGTATTTGGGAGGACGATTTGTCGTCTCACCGATGGATTGCGCAGCAAGGGGCAAAACCAATATGCTGAATAGTATGGTAAGCAGTAACTGTTTCATGATAGGGCTGGATTCTCTTTTACTTCTTTATTTCTGTCATTTTTCGCGGCGAAGATAAGTAAAACACTCGAGAAAGTTGTGCAGTTTCCTAAGAAACTGTTACATTTGCGTGCATTAAAAGTAATGAATAACAACGCACCATGATTACATTTACGCTTTGCTTGCTGGCATTGATAGCGGGCTATTTTCTTTACGGGCGTTTCATTGAACGCATTTTTGGCCCTGATGATCGTAAAACACCTGCCCTGACCAAGACCGACGGGGTGGACTATATTCCTCTGCCCACCTGGAAAATATTCATGATACAGTTTCTTAATATTGCCGGTTTAGGGCCCATCTTCGGCGCTATCATGGGGGCTAAATTCGGGGTGTCGTCCTATTTGTGGATTGTGTTTGGCAGCATCTTTGCCGGTGCTGTACACGATTATCTGGCAGGTATGCTCTCTCTGCGTAATGGCGGTGAAAGTTTGCCGGAAATCATCGGCCGATATCTGGGTACGACTACCAAACAAGTGATGCGTGGTTTTACCGTACTTCTGATGATATTGGTGGGAGCTGTGTTTGTAGCCGGTCCTGCCGGGCTGTTGGCAAAGCTTACGCCGGAATCGCTGGATGCTACGTTCTGGATAGTAGTTGTATTTATCTACTATATTTTAGCAACTCTCTTGCCGGTTGACAAGATTATAGGTAAGATTTACCCGCTTTTTGCCATAGCACTGCTTTTTATGGCGATAGGCATATTGGTGATGCTTTACGTAAAGCATCCCGTGCTGCCGGAATTCTGGGACGGATTACAGAATACGAATCCTAATGCTACCGAATTACCTATTTTCCCGATTATGTTTGTAAGTATAGCTTGTGGCGCTATCAGTGGCTTCCATGCAACACAAAGCCCGTTGATGGCGCGTTGTATGACGAGCGAACGTCATGGCCGGCCTGTATTCTATGGTGCTATGATTACTGAGGGTATTGTTGCTTTGATATGGGCTGCTGCTGCCACTTACTTTTTCCATGAAAATGGAATGGGCGAAAATAATGCGGCTGTAGTGGTGGATGCCATCACCAAAGACTGGCTTGGTACGGTAGGAGGTTTCCTTGCTATATTGGGTGTGATTGCTGCACCTATCACCAGTGGTGACACTGCTTTCCGTTCTGCCCGCCTCATTGTGGCCGACTTTCTTGGAATGGAACAAAAATCCATACGACGCCGTTTATATATATGTGTGCCGATGTTTCTCGTTGCTATTGGTCTATTGCTTTACAGTCTGCGTGACAAAGAGGGCTTTGATATGATTTGGCGTTACTTCGCATGGACCAACCAGACGCTCTCTGTTTTCACTCTTTGGGCGATAACCGTTTATCTGGTGCGTGAGAAGAAAGGACGTTACTTTTATGTAACTTATTTCCCGGCTATATTTATGACAGCTGTTTGTACGACCTATATCTGCATAGCCCCCGAAGGTTTTGGCTTAGGACCTCAGATGGCGCTTACTATTGCTATTTTTTCTGTTGTGATAGCCGCATTCTGGTTCAATATCTGGTATTTCAAAACGACTAAAAAACTTTGGTAATGAAGAAATTCAAAAAATCTACAAGTATTACAATTGCCCTGCTTATTTATGTGAGTGCTACGGCAGCCTATTTCCTGCCACGTAACACTGTCATCAGTGATACGGAGAAATACGTCACGGTTGCAGCGTCCTATGTCATTGTGTTTATCCTTTGGCTGGTTCTGCGCAAAAAGGAAGAATTGCAGCGGAAACGTAAAGAAGAAGATGAAAAGTACAATAACACCAAAAACTATAAGTAACAATGAAAAAATTAGTATTATTCGTTTGTCTGCTTGTGGCCACAGTGGCTGCCCAGGCACAGTTTGAAAAAGGAAAGTGGATTGTGAATCCGTCAATTTCCGGGTTAGGTTTGTCGCATAATACGGATACGGATAAGACCTCTTTTGGCATCGAAGCCAAGGGTGGTGCATTCTTGCTGGATAATGTGGCGTTGTTGGTACATGCAGGGGCTGCCTGGAACAATGGTGGTTCCGATACGGATGTCTATACTCTCGGTGTAGGTGGTCGTTATTATTTCAGTAATATTGGTATATATCTGGGTGCTGATGTCAATGTGGACCGTTGGGATTGGGGTACAAGTGATGATACCAAGTTTTCTTTTGGAGCGGAGGCTGGCTATGCTTTCTTTTTGACAAGGACGGTGACGCTTGAACCGGCTGTGTACTGGAACGTAAATAGTGACCGTTCTGTATTTGGCCTGAAGGTAGGTTTCGGCTTCTATTTCTAAGAGTTTTCTTCCGCTTGGCGGATTTTATAAACCGTCCCATGAGATCATATTAATAGTCTTGTGGGACGATTTTTTTTATCTCATGGGACGGATATTTTCATCTTACGAGACAAAATAAATCGTCTCATGAGATGATTTTCTTTCTATTATTTCATGTGTAATTTCTCTAGCAGGAATTGACCCGTATAGCTTTCTGCACATCGCGCTACTTCCTCCGGTGTACCTGCCGCCACCAGATTTCCACCTTTATCACCGCCTTCCGGTCCGAGGTCTATCACGTAGTCGGCACATTTGATAACATCCATGTTGTGTTCAATGATTACAATGGAGTGTCCACGTAATATCAATGCGTCGAATGCTTCCAGCAGTTTACGGATGTCATGGAAGTGCAATCCCGTGGTCGGTTCATCAAAGATAAACAGGGTGGGGTCTGCTTTCTCCTGACTGAGGTAGTAAGCCAGTTTCACACGCTGGTTTTCACCACCTGAAAGGGTGGAGGAAGATTGTCCCAGTTTGATATACCCCAATCCCACATCTTGCAGTGGAGCAAGTTTCTTCACAATCTTCTTTTGTCCGTGTTTGGTGAAAAACTCCACGGCCTGGTTTACGGTCATTTCCAGTACATCATATATATTGGCATCATGGAACTTTACTTCCAGTGTATCTGCTTTGAAGCGTTTACCGTGGCAGGTTTCACATTCCAGAACCAAATCGGCCATAAATTGCATTTCTACTGTGATGGTTCCGTCACCTTTACACTCTTCGCAACGTCCGCCTTCACTGTTGAATGAAAAGTAACCGGCGGTGTATCCCATTTGCTTGGCAAGCGGTTGTTCTGCCCATAATTTACGAATTTCATCGTAAGCTTTGATATATGTCACGGGATTCGAACGGCTGGATTTACCAATGGGGTTCTGGTCTACAAATTCTACGTTCCGTAGATTTTGCAGGTCACCACCGATAGAAGCGAATTCACCCGGGCGTTCACTGCATTCGTCCAGTTCGCGCTTCAGGGCACGGAAGAAGATGTCACGTACCAGAGTACTCTTACCGGAACCGCTGACTCCGGTTACTACGGTCATCACGTTTAACGGGAAACGTACGTTTACTCCTTTCAGGTTATTCTCGCGGGCTCCGGTCAGTTCTATGTAATTATTCCATGGACGACGGTGTTCCGGAACGGGAATTTCTTCTTCTCCCAGCAGATAACGTACTGTGTAACTATCACTATTGGGTTGCAAATCTTTCATATCTCCCTGGTAGACAACTTGCCCACCCAGACGTCCGGCTTTTGGTCCGATATCTATAATGTAATCTGCTGCACGGATAATTTCCTCGTCATGCTCCACGATGACAACCGTATTACCCAATTGTTGTAATTGACGTAATACATGGATCAGCTTATCTGTATCGCGGCTATGCAACCCGATACTTGGTTCATCAAGAATGTAGAGTGAGCCAACCAGACTACTGCCTAATGAAGTGGCGAGATTGATGCGTTGACTTTCACCACCGGAAAGCGAATTGCTGAGGCGGTTTAATGTCAGATATCCCAATCCTACATCGAGAAGGAAGCGGATGCGACTGTTGATTTCCGTTAGGATACGGGTGGCAACATTCGTATCATGCTTATCCAGTTGAAGGTTGTCGAAGAAAGTTTTTAGTTCTGTAATCGGCAAGTCCACAAGTTCGGAGATATTTCGTCCGCCTACCCGTACATAGCTGGCTTCGGGCTTCAGACGGGTACCGTGGCACTTTGGACAAAGCGTTTTGCCACGATAGCGTGCCAACATCACACGGTATTGTATTTTGTACTGATTTTCCTGTACCATCTTGAAGAAAGCATTGATTCCTTGGAAGTAAGGAGTGCCTTCCCATAACATGCGGCGTTGTTCGTTTGTAAGTTCAAAGTAGGGGGTGAAGATCGGGAAACCGGATTTTTCGGCACCGCGTATTACCATGTCTTTCCATTCGCCCATCACTTCGCCTCGCCAACATACCACGGCACCGTCGTATACGGATAATGAACGGTTGGGTATTACCAAGTGTTCATCAATGCCGATTACCTTGCCGAAGCCCTCACATTCAGGACATGCACCAATAGGGGAATTGAAAGAAAACATCTGGTCACTGGGCTCCTCAAAAGCAATGCCGTCTGCCTCGAATTTAGTGCTGAAGCGGTATAGACTGGTCGTTCCGTCAGGTTGATAGAATCGCAGCAGGCAGGCACCGTCACCCTCGTACATGGCTGTCTCGGCAGAATCTGTTAACCGGCTGATTGCATCTTTCTCTTTAGATGCTACCATACGGTCTATCAATAAGAAAACTGTATCTTCTTTTTTAGGCTCGTATTCGTCGATACGAACCATTTCTCCGTTTACTTCCAGACGGTTGAAACCTTGTTTCATATCGATGTCTAATTGCTGCTTCATCGTTCGGTCTTCGCGAAGTAATATCGGAGCCAGTACGGTGTATCTTGTTCCCTCCGGATATCCCAACATACAGTTTACGATATCTTCTGTGGAATGTTTTTTTACTTCCTCTCCGCTGATGGGGCTGAATGTCCGTCCGATGCGTGCATACAGTAAACGTAGGTATTCGTAAATTTCGGTAGAGGTACCGACGGTAGATCGTGGGTTGCGACTACTCACCTTCTGTTCTATGGCAATAGCTGGCGGAATTCCTTTAATAAAGTCACATTCCGGCTTGCTCATACGTCCCAGGAACTGGCGGGCATAACTGCTCAGGCTTTCTACATAACGACGTTGTCCTTCTGCATATAGCGTGTCGAATGCCAGGGATGATTTACCGGAACCGGATAGCCCGGTGATGACGACAAGTTTGTTTCTGGGTATTTCTACGTCTATATTTTTTAGGTTGTTGACGCGTGCGCCTTTGATAAGTATGGAGTTGTTTTTTATCATAATCAGAGTCACTATAGTGAATATCAGTTTGCAAAGATAATCACTGCGGTTCAAATATGTATAATGATTGGCAGGTTAAGATTTGTTATACTTTTAAATAGTTGCTGATATACCAGCAGGAAAAGAGCTATTTTTATGCGCATTTTTAAACGAATCATCCCTATGCGATACCCTCGGATATGCTTGTGTGCCATTTTGGTATGCTTGTTCTCTTGTGTCGAGACAATTACAGGACAAGAGACTGTTGATCTGAAATCACTTGCCGATAGTGTGCGGAAAGCTAATGGCAAGCCGAATTTTCTACCTTTGGGCATGCACTTTCTGGAACTGGCAAAAGAACGGAAAGATACGGCAAATATCAGTGATGCTTATGCCATCATTACAAATCATTATTATGAGTTGGGTGATACGGATAGCCTGCGTCTGATGACTTATGAATATATGGATTGGGCGGACCGTTGTCATCGCAATACGGATCGCTACCAGGCATGGAGGCAATATATTCAGCGGATGACTGAAAAGGGCATGCAGGAAGAGGCGATGAAAGAGACAGAATTGCTATGTAAAGATGCCGAACAGAGGAAAGATAAATATGGCATGGCATCCGGGGAGATGTGTATAGGCTATAACCACCGTGTGTTTGGGCAGAATATAAAGCTCTGTATTGAATATTATGATAATGCCTTAAAACATTTTGAGGAAGGAAAATACTACCGTGACGCTTACGTCGTTTCTCTTAATATCATTCAAACTTATTTGGCACGTCAGTCGTATAATGAGGCCTTGCCCTATTTGGACCGTTTAGGACAGTTGGTGAAAACTGTAGAAGATAAAAATATATCTATGGGAGAGGCGCTATATATGCGTTATTATCAATTTCGTGTCATAGCTGTCTTAGGAGTGAAAGGAGCGAAGGCGGCAGAACCTTACATTCGTGAGGCGAATGCTTATTACCTCAAACATAAAGGAGACATATCACAAGAAGGATGGTTCGGTTACAAAATAATGTGCAACCAGATTCTGGGAGATATAAGTAATGCTGTGGTTTATATGGATTCTTTAATTGATTACCAACGTTCGATCGGTAATTATTATCCTGGAAATTATAGGCAGAAAGCCATTATGCTGGAACAAGTAGGTTACTATAAGGAGGCATGCCGTGCTTTTGCAGAATACTCTCAATTGAATGATTCTGTACGTACGGCAGAAATGGATGAACAACTGAACAAATACACTGCCCAGTTTGAAGTGGACCGCCTGAAGATGGAAAAATTGGAATTGAGTGAAAGAATGAGTCGTGAACGGCTTATTACGGTATCTATTGCCGGTTGCTTGATATTTATATTACTTCTGCTGGTTACTTACCTCTATGTTCGCACTTTATCTATGAACCGGAAATTGGATGTTGCCCGTAAGGAATTGCAGAAGATGAGCCGTATCAAGAGTTCATTTATCCAGCATGTTACGCATGAGTTGCGTACACCGCTTAATTCTGTAGTAGGCTTTTCTGCTTTGCTTGCCGAGGAAGGACTGGATGTGGAAGATGCTCGTGAATACTCCGGTCAGGTGGAGAAGAACAGTGCTTATTTGCTGGGATTGATTGATAATATTATTGATATAGCTGACATGGACTCTCAGACGGCAGATATGCCTAAAGAAGTTGTGGATGTCAATGCTTGCTGTCTTGAATGTATAGATGAATTTGGAGGCAAACAAAATGACGGTGTGGAATTGCAGTGGATTCCGTCTCCTGATGATCCTGTAATCTTGACTGTGCGTGCCTGGATGAAGCGTGTCCTGTCTTTGTTGCTGGACAATGCCGAGAAGTTTACCGAACAAGGAGTCATTCGTCTACTGTGTGAGGAAGATAAAGCGAATAGTATCATTCGTTTTATTATAGAGGATACAGGTATAGGTATCGACCCGCAATATCAGGATACTATTTTCGAGCGTTTCTTTAAAATAGATACCTTTAGGCCTGGTACAGGATTGGGACTTTCCATAGCCCGCCAGGTAATGGACATTGTTGATGGTAAAATTTATTTGGATACATCTTACACAGGCGGTACCCGTATGGTAGTAGAATGGCCTGCATAATTAATAAACAACCCTTAATCAGATTTATAAAGAATGAAAGTAAAAACTCTTTTGTGCATATGCGCCCTGCTCTTTTCTTTAGCAGTGGCGGCACAATCTCCGCAACCCGAAAGATATCCCAAACGTGAATTTCGCGCAGCCTGGATTCAGGCTGTCAACGGACAGTTTCGTGGAATTCCTACCGAGAAGTTAAAACAAACCTTGATTAACCAGTTGAATTCTTTGCAAGAGGCAGGTATCAATGCAATCATTTTCCAGGTACGTCCTGAGGCTGATGCTCTTTATGCCTCCAAACTGGAACCGTGGAGCCGTTTTCTGACCGGTGTACAGGGAAAAGCTCCTAATCCTTATTGGGACCCTATGGAGTTTATGATTGAAGAATGCCATAAGCGAGGCATGGAATTTCATGCGTGGATCAATCCCTATCGCGTGAAGACCTCGCTAAAGAATGAATTGGCCCCGAATCATGTTTATAATATCCATCCCGAGTGGTTTGTGACCTATGGTGACCAATTGTATTTTGATCCGGCATTACCGGAAAGCCGTCGTCATATCTGTATGGTGGTAATGGATATTGTTTCCCGCTATGATGTGGATGCTATCCATATGGATGATTATTTCTACCCTTATCCTAAACCGGGAGTGGACTTTCCGGATGATGCAAGCTTTGCCCGTTACGGTGGTGGCTTTTCCAATAAAGCAGACTGGCGGCGCAGCAATGTCAATGTGTTGATAAAGAAAATACATGAGACGGTACGCGAGGTGAAACCCTGGGTTAAATTTGGTGTATCTCCTTTCGGTATCTATCGTAATGAGAAGAGTGATCCGCTGGGTAGCAAGACCAATGGATTACAGAACTATGATGACCTTTATGCCGATGTGCTTCTTTGGGCTCGTGAAGGCTGGGTGGACTATAATATTCCGCAAATATATTGGCATATTGGCCATCCGGCAGCTGATTATGAAACATTGGTGAAATGGTGGGCAAAGCATACGGAGAACCGTCCTTTGTTTATCGGGCAGTCAGTGATGAATACAGTACAGAATGCTGATCCGCAAAATCCCTCTATGAACCAACTTCCCCGCAAGATGGCATTGCAGCGTGCTTATCAGACAATTGGCGGAAGTTGTCAGTGGCCTGCCAGCGCAGTGGTAGAAAATGCCGGGAAATATCGCGATGCTTTGATTGCTGAATATCATAAATATCCTGCTTTACCGCCGGTATTCGATTTCATGGATAATGAAGCACCTGACAAAGTGCGTAAGGTAAAACCAGTGTGGACAGCAGATGGGTATCTTTTGTTCTGGACAGCCCCGAAGTACAAAGATGAAATGAACCGTGCTGTTCAATATGTGATTTACCGCTTCGGTGCAAAAGAGAAAGTGGATATCAGTGATCCTTCCCATATCGTAGCTATTACGCGCGATAATTTTTATAAATTGCCGTATGAGAATGGGAAAACAAAATATCGTTATGTGGTGACGGCACTCGACCGACTGCATAATGAATCGAAAACAGTTGCAAAAAAGGTGAAGCTATAAGCTTCACCTTTTTTTATTGATATAATATAAGCCCTGCTATTCCGCAAGCTACAATCATTAGTATCGGATTGATTTTATATTTCCTGGTTCCTATAAAAGCTACCAGGAAAATGAGGCAGCTAATAATAAACGAGTACATATCTTCTTTAGGTGAACTGAAGTTTTCTGCGTTCATCAAGACCAATGCTGCTGATGCCAGCAATCCGACCACTGCCGGACGCAATCCACTGAATACGGCTTCTACAACCGGATGTTTCTGATATTTCAGGAAGAATTTACTGATGGCTAACATCAATATGAATGAGGGAAGCACCACTGCAAGAGTGGCAATGATAGAGCCCCATACACTTCCGGTAGCAGTGAAACCTACATACGTTGCCGAATTGATTCCGATAGGTCCGGGCGTCATTTGACTGATAGCCACAATATCCGTAAATTCTTGTGATGTCAACCAGCCATGGCGGGTGACCACTTCACCTTGTATCATAGAAAGCATGGCATATCCGCCACCAAAGCCAAACAAACCGATCTTGAAGAATGTATAGAATAACTGTAAATAAAGCATGGGAGAATTATGATTTATAATTTATGATTTATGATGCGCAGCCAATTTTTAATTTTTAATTTTTAATTTTCGGACGGCGCAGCCGTCCGTACAAGTATCCTCCCACACCGGCAATGATAATTACCCAAATAGGGGAGAAGCCCAGTAACCAGATGACCAATGCTGATACGATTGGTATCCAGATATTGTAACGGTTTACCTTGGCTGATTTTGCCATACTGAATGTAGGAGCGGCGATCAATGCAACCACTGCCGGACGAATACCTTTAAAGATGCGCTCAACAATGACATTGTCTTTGAAATTATGGAAGAATAACGCAATGGCAAGAATTATGAAGAATGACGGTAATATAGTACCTAAAGTGGTAACTATACTTCCGCGAATCCCTCTTAACTTATATCCGATGAAAATAGAAATGTTGACTGCAAGAATGCCGGGGGTTGATTGGGAAATGGCGAGTAAGTCAATGAAATCGTCTTTGGCAATCCATTTCCGTTTATCTACAATCTCTTCTTCTATTAATGGCACCATAGCATAGCCGCCTCCTATAGTAAAGAGTCCTATCTTAGAAAAGAGGCCAAATGCCTCGAGGTAAATATTCATGTTATTATATCATCTTACCATTATTATTTTCTTCTTTCTGTTTCGCATATTGGCTTGGGCTGACGTTGAAATGCTTTTTAAATACTTCGCGGAAGTACTTAGCATCACTAAATCCCGTCATTTCGGCAACCTCAGTTATACTGTGCTGTTGCTCTTTCAGTAACTGGGCGGCACGTTTCAGGCGTATCAGCCGGATATAATCTGCCGGGGCTTGGTCAGTCAGAGCCTTTATTTTATTATAAAAACTGGTGCGACTCATATTCAGTAAGTTACATAGTACATCAACTGTAAAGGAGCTATTATCCATATTGTCTTCCACGCTCTTCTTGACAGTAGAAATAAATTTCCAGTCAATATCGGTGGAACAGTTGATGCAAGCTGTATCGTTCTCTTCGTCGTTCAGTTCCAGATTGGCATATTTATGGCGTAATAAGGAACGGTTGGTGAGGATATTAGCTATCGTAGCACGAAGAATACCAATATTAAATGGTTTCACGATGTATTCGTCTGCTCCCGTCTTCAATCCTTCAATGATATTTCTATCATTATTCAGTGCTGTAAGCAATATGATGGGAATATGTGATGTCTCAATATCATTCTTCAATCTGTGACATAATTCATCCCCACGCATTTCGGGCATCATGATATCCGAAATAATCATGTTGGGCATGTACTCTTTAACTATGTCGAGTGCTTGCTTGCCGTCACTACATACCTGTATGATATAATCATCCGACAGTGTATTGCGCAGATACTCTCTCAATTCGTCATTATCCTCTACAATTAAGATTTTCGGAAGATCGCCATTCTGCTGTTGTTTCTGTCTGGCAGTATCATAAACGGTACTTAAAGAAATATTCTTAGGTACACCTGATTCTGTATAGACCACTTTTTCACTTCCCGGTTTTGGACTGTGAACAGCTTTGCGATAATATTTTTCTTTTTTCGGGAATATAACCTTTATACAGGAACCTTTACCTTCCGTGCTGTTGAAGTTAATTTTACCTTTATGCAGACGGACGAGTTTCCATACCAGTAGCAGACCAATGCCACTACCTGTAACCTTTGAGTTTATAGCATTACTACCTCGGAAATGCATTCTGAAGAGCTTTTTTTGTTCGGAAGCCGGAATGCCGATACCCGTATCCTTTACTTCAACGCTCCAGTTATCTTCAGTTTCAGCAGCAAAGATATGTACGCTACCACCTTCCGGTGTATATTTCAAAGCATTGGAAATCAAATTCTTCAAAATAGAGTCCATTTTATCTTTGTCGAGCCAGACATTCATATAACGGAAGTTGCTTTCGTATGTTAAGCTCACACGTTTGACATCTGCATAAGCCCGGAAAGCATTGATCATTTCTTCCATATATGTACTCAGTTCGTATTCTGATACATACAAAGCACTGGAATAAGTATCTGCACGTTCAAAGTTGATCAGGTTAGTTGTAAGACGCAGCAGGGCATTCACATTTCGTATGGCAGTATTCATATTACTACGTCCGCCTGGTGTCAGATCTTCCTTTTCGCTGAGTTCTTCCAAAGGAGCTTTGATCAATGTCAACGGAGTACGGATATCGTGCGCTGTATTGATAAAGAAGCGTATCTTTTCATCCGAAGTTTTTCGTTGTTTACGTAAGATGATGACACGTAAAGTTATAGTAACAATTGCTGCAATAACAATAGCATAAAGTAGTAAAGTCCAGATACTAAGCCATATTGGCTGTTCTATTATAATATCCATATTACGTTCTTCAAGAACGATTCGCCTGTCTTCACTGGAAATGGCACGTACCCGTAGAGTATATTTTCCGGGACTGAGGTTAGTGAACCGGATCAGGCAATCCTTTTCGGGGCGACTCCATCCGTCGTAGAAACCATCCAACTTCCATGAATACAGAATCAGTGATGGATAATCATAGTTGATGGCAGAAATCCGTAAAGAGAATATATTCTGATTGTATTTCAGTTTCAACGTTTTAGTCTCATCTATATCCACTTCCAGCGGTGAGCCTTCATCACCCGGGTAAACGGTTTGATAGAATACACGCAAATCACTGAATATCATTTGGAACTTATAGTTGCGTGGAATCATCATATCTTTATGGAATTCTATCGCTCCGTCCGTACTTCCAAGAATGAAGTCTCCATTCTTGCGCAATATGCCCGATGTTGCATTGAAGTGGTCACTCTTTAACCCCTGCTCTTTAGTCCAGTTATGGAATACCTTTTCTTCCGGATAATAACTTGTCAGACTGTTTTCCGTACTCAACAAGACACTTTTGTCTCCATCCGAAAGAATACTGTATATATTGTTGGAAATCAAGGGACAATTGTCTTTGTGGAAGTGCTCGAAGGACTTCTTCTCATGGTCATAAATGAGTAATCCGGAATTGCTGGTTCCTATGTATAGCAGGCCATTGTCAGCCTGATAAAGTGCATTGATGTAGAAAGATTCTATCGGCATCGTGATGTACTCAAACTTACCGGTTTCTGTATCCAGTAAATGCAAACCTGTGGCAGTCCCTATCCACATGTGTTGCTCATCTTTTTCTTTTATATCCGTGATACCACTCAATCCCGGATAGGCACGTATGTTTTTACGGGCAAAGTCAATTCGTTTTAAGTTATAATAACCGCCGGACCATATATTTCCGTCGGAAGATTTCATAATAGAGCGTATGTATTTGTCGGGACGAATGTCACAATCTCCAAACGTGGAAGGAGTGAAGAATCCTACACTCATCTGTTTTTTGTTGATTTGATAAATCCCCGAACTATATCCACCTGCCCAGATAATGCCTGGTGAAACTTCGCACAAAGAGATGAAAACGTGATTCTTGGTTACACTTCCATTGTCAAATACGCTAAGGAATGAATGCCATTGCTTGTTTTTAGTAGAATATAGGCTGATGCCATTGTTGGTTGCAAACCATAAATCTCCTTCATGATCTTCAATGATGGCATTAACCTGATCATTAATCAGTGATTGTTTATTGCCGATGGAATGTTTGATCCATTGGTAACTGGTGTATTGATTATTACGTACTGTAATGCCAATGGGATAGTTTGCCATCCAGATGCGGTCACCATCCACATAGAGATCATAAATGCTGTTGCCGTTCATGGAATTATAGCTGCTATAGTCGGCTACAATATAGGGCTCACATTTGTAAGTATCTATATTCAGCTTATATACTCCGGCACCATCTGTGGCTATTAAGATTTCTTTATCGTTGAAAGCTTTGATACGTGTAATACTGACATCCTTCAAACCGACATTCAGTTCAATAGCTTGATGGATATTCATGTCATACAGATAAATACCTTTCTGGAAAGTTCCGATGAAGAGCTTACGACTTTCTTTATGGAGAAATAGTTCGTTAACCTGCATTTTCAGATTGTCTAGCCAGTTGCAGGGAGAAAGATTAAGAACATTATTTTTTAATTCAGCATGATGTATGCCGACATCTGTGCCAATGAAGTAATGTTCAGAATCGATTTGTTCGATATCTGTAATACTTTCACCTATATGGTTTTTGATGATGGTCGTTTTCTCAGTTTTTGTATCGTAGAGGTATAGCGCCTCTTCATTACAGAGCCATATAACATTGTTGCTATCAATAAAACCGTAGCTGACAGGAGTCGGTGTTCCTTTTACCACTTCATCCGGTAGTTTGTATACTAACTGGAAGCGGTCATGCTTGGCATCATAGCGGAATACTCTTCCTTTTTTGCCTATTTCCCAAAGTGTTCCATCCGTGCCAACATAGAGCCAACTCAGATTTAACATAGAATTGACCTCTATCTCGCTGTCTATAAGTCGGTATTGTTTGAAATTTCTTCCGTCATAGCGGTCGATGCCATTATGCGTAAGAAACCACATATAACCTTTCGGCCCTTTCTGAATGGCATATACCCTACGGTTACTTAAGCCATCTTCTACGCCGAGATATTTATATGTTTGGGCGATGCATAGGGCAGAAAAATATGTGAATATAAAGAAAAGGACGAGTTTTCTCATAACAGTTACAGGCGTTTGTTGTTGGGGGCTTTTGTGAAATTAACGCAAAAATATGCATTTTGTTTGATAAAAGCAAAATGAATGTAGAAGAATAGTGTTCGATACTTCGTATTGTTTAGACGAAAACAGGCGCAAGTTGTATATTATAACCTGCGCCTGTACATCACTTATAAATTGTAGTCAGAATTACTTTGTCTTTTCTTCTACCCATTTACGTGCATTGACGAAAGCTTCCATCCATGGAGTAATCTGGTCACTGTGCAGACGGTCAGCAGGATAACAACCGTTCTGCCATGGGAATATGGAACGCTCCAAGTGAGGCATGATAGCCAAATGACGCCCGTCGGAACTTGCTATTGCAGCAACGGAGTAGTCCGAACCATTCGGATTGGCAGGATATTCATCATAACTATATTTAGCCACTACGTTGTATTTATTTTCATCGTAAGGCAAAGAGAATTTTCCTTCTCCATGGGCTACCCAGATACCGAGTTTGCTTCCGCTTAGCGAACCGAACATTACACTGCGGTTTGTAGGAATAGTAAGTCCCAGGAATCTGGATTCGAATTTATGAGATTCGTTGTGAAGCATCTTGCCATTCTTCTTGTGTTCCGGGTTAATGAGGTTCAGTTCCATCATCAACTGACAGCCATTACAAACACCCAGTGAAAGTGTATCTTCACGAGCATAATATTTGTCGAGAGCTTCCTTAGCTTTCGGGTTGAAGAGGAAAGCACCTGCCCAACCTTTGGCAGAACCCAGTACGTCGGAGTTAGAGAAACCACCGCAGTAAACAATCATGTTCACATCTTCCAGTGTCTCGCGTCCGCTGATAAGGTCGGTCATTGTAACGTCTTTCACATCGAATCCTGCCAGATACAGTGAGTAGGCCATTTCGCGTTCGCCATTCGTACCCTTCTCGCGGATAATTGCTGCACGGATACCTGTCGGGGTACGACGGTCCGGATCAATACCGTATTGAGAGAGTTTACCTTTGAAATCAGGCATGAAAGCGAATTCCATAGGTTGCATCTTATAGTTTTCGAAGCGTTTCTTAGCGCAGCCGTTCATAGATTGTTTGCGGTCGAGCAGGTAAGAAGTAGAATACCATACATCACGCATATAATCGATACCGAACTGGTAAGTAGCATCGTCTTTGGATACGAGGATGTGACGTTCGTCGGTCGGCTTACCGATTTTCACATAACCCACACCGGCATCTTCCAATATCTGTTTAACCTCTTCTTTGTGCTTGTCGCTTACCTGGATCACGATACCCGGATTCTCGGCAAACAAAATTTTCACAAGGTCGTGTTCCTTCATTTTGTCGAGGTTGATCTCCATACCACCTTCTACATTAGAGAAACACATTTCAAGCAGAGTTGTAATTAAACCACCGGCAGAAATATCATGTCCGGCAAGAATCAATCCTTTGTTTACCAACTCCTGAACGGCAAGGAAAGCATCGCGGAAATATTCGGCATCTTGTACGGTAGGTACTTCGTCACCTACTTTGCCCAATGACTGTGCAAAAGCCGAACCGCCCAGTTTCAATGTATCGAAGCTGAAATCAATATGATAAATGGTTGTCTTTTCGTTGTTTACCAGTACAGGAGAAACAACTTTCTTCACGTCGGATACTTCACCGCCTGCCGAAACAATAACGGTTCCTGGAGCAATCACCTTGCTACCGTCGGGATATTTCTGAGTCATGGAGAGAGAGTCTTTTCCGGTAGGCACGTTGATTTGCAATGCACAGCAGAAATCACTTAATGCCTTTACGGCGGTATAGAGGCGTGCATCTTCACCCTCTTGTGAGCGGCAAGGCCACATCCAGTTGGCAGAGAGGGAAATGCTGTCCATTCCTTCAGCCATAGGAGCCCATACAAGGTTGGTCAACGCTTCGCTTACAGAAAGTACCGAACCGGCTGCCGGATCTGCCAATGCAGCTTGTGGTGCATGTCCCAATGAGGTAGCGATACCTTTTTCGCCACGATAGTCGAGGGCAACCACACCGCAGTCACTCAGCGGTAACTGCAATTCGCCCTGGCATTGCTGGCGGGCAATCTTACCTGTTACGGAACGGTCTACTTTGTTAGTCAACCAGTCTTTGCAGGCAACAGCTTCCAATTGCAATACATTCGTCAGGTATTCGTGCAACTTGGACTGTTCGTATTTCGGCATTTCGTAGTGACGCTCTACGGTTTTGTCTATCATGTAAGTTTTGGGAGACGAACCGAACATCTGTTCCACGGCAAGGTCGAACGGACGTACACCGTCAGCTTGTTGGAAGGCAAAACGATGATCGCCGGTAGTTTCACCTACCACATACATCGGAGCACGTTCGCGTTCAGCTACTTTACGTACATGTTCGATAGCTTCTTCTTCAATCAGCAATCCCATGCGCTCCTGGCTTTCGTTGGCGATGATTTCTTTAGCTGACAAAGTCTGGTCGCCTACGGGTAACTTGCTCATGTCGATCAAACCACCACATTCTTCCACCAATTCGGAGAGACAGTTCACGTGTCCTGCCGAACCGTGATCGTGGATGGACACCACCGGGTTAGTTTCTTCTTCGCAGAGGGCACGTACTACGTTGTAGGCACGTTTTTGCATTTCGGCGTTGGCACGTTGTACGGCGTTCAGTTCAATACCACTGCTGTAACGTCCGGTATCTACTGAAGAAACGGAGCCACCGCCCAAACCGATACGATAATTATCACCACCGATCACAACGACTTTGTTTCCGGCTTCGGGAGCACCCTTCAGGCAGTCACGTTTTGTACCGTAACCTACACCACCGGCAAGCATGATTACTTTATCGTAACCATAAACTTCGTCGTTCTCTTTATGTTCAAAAGTAAGTACCGAACCACAAATCAGCGGCTGGCCAAACTTATTACCGAAGTCACTGGCGCCATTGGATGCCTTGATCAGAATCTGTTCCGGAGTCTGGTACAGCCATTGGCGTACCGGCAATATTTCTTCCCAGGGACGTCCTTCGTCCGTGCGGGGATAAGAAGTCATATAAACAGCAGTTCCGGCAATCGGCCAGGAACCTTTACCACCACCCATACGGTCGCGGATTTCGCCACCTGTACCAGTAGATGCACCGTTGAACGGTTCAACTGTGGTAGGGAAGTTATGTGTTTCAGCTTTCAGTGAGATAACACTCTTTATATCTTTTATCTGGAAGAAATCAGGTTTGGAATGATCTGCCGGGGCAAACTGCTCAACTACCGGACCTTCTGCAAAAGCTACGTTGTCTTTGTAGGCTGAAATAATCTTATTCGGATTTTCCTGAGTGGTCTTTTTAATCATTTGGAAGAGGGAAGACTCTTGTTCTACCCCGTCGATGATAAACGTTCCACCAAAAATTTTGTGCCGGCAGTGCTCTGAGTTGATTTGAGCGAAACCAAACACTTCGGAGTCTGTCAACTTGCGTCCGAGATCTTGCTCTACTTTCTTGAGGTAGTCCATCTCTTCTTTAGAGAGTGCCAGACCTTCTTGCTCATTGTAAGCTTCCAGGTCTTCGATATGGACGATCGGTTCCGGCTTACGGTTGGTGGTGAATACATCCTGATTCAAACCTTTGTACATGCGTTGCAGCATCGGGTCGCGGTCAGCGTTTTCGTCCTTTACGGGGAAATACTCTTCAATACGGGTAATGCCATTCAATCCCATGTTCTGGGTGATTTCTACGGCATTCGTACTCCAAGGAGTAATCATTTCGCGGCGTGGACCAACGAAATGTCCTTTCAGGTTGTCTTCACTTTCGGGGGTGGCTTCTCCAAAAAGCCAGCAGAGTTTGTCGATGTCTGCCTGAGAGAGTACGTGGTCGCATTCTACGGCTATCACACTCTTGGATGGGGTCTTGAAAAAAAGAATCATACTTATATTTACGATTTATGATTTTACGATTAAAGCAACTCTTCTTGGCTGCAAAGATATACAAAATCAGCGGGGAGGAGAAAGAAATGGAAATAAAAAAGCGCATACAGTTTTGCTTGTATGCGCTTTTGTTTTAATCTCAATTGTTTTATTTGACCTTCTCGGGGATAAAATGGTTGTACCAATCGTATTCAGGTTTGGTTATCCAAGAGTCAAAATTCTCAAAAGACTGGCGGATATTATTGTTTTCCAGTGGGAAACGGAATTCACCGGGGATTTGCATTGCCCAGCAGAAGTTACCTTTAGCTCTGAATGGGGTGCCTGGTGAGAATACTACTCCTCCGACCAGCGATGTATCGAACAGGTCAGTTGCTTTTCCGTTGATCAGATGAATTTCCATGCGTTTACCTTGCTGTGCATTGCAAGTGATGAAAAAGTTCCAGTTATCCAATGTCAGTTTGGCTTCTTCCACACTCTGTTCTTCCAAATAAATGGTTACAGTAAACTCTTTCGCGTCGAATGGAGTGTCTCTATAAGTACCCACAATAGGGGTACCATTGAAACCGGCAAAAGCATGTGCATTGTCGAATAATGGTACAACTGCTAAACTCTGTCCTTGTTCGGTGCCATTGGTATTAGTCTGGAACAGATTTTCTGTGAAATTAGTACGGGTGCTATATTCAATGCGATTGATCGTGTTGGGAGCGACCCTATCCAATTGCACTGCCGCTGCGATACGCCGGGTTGCCCCTATGGCTGCAAGTCTACATTTCAATACAGTCTTCGTTACAAAATTATTCTTAACGTGAAGTGAAGCTTCGGTAATCAATACAATGTCATTCATGTCATAATCACCAAAGTTGGGCCACAAATCTTCAAAAGCATAGGTATATCTACCTAACGAGTATTCTTTTTCGTCGCTGGGCTTCTCTGCTTCGCCCTCATCTTCGGGAGCGTAAGCGGATGCGCAATCGGAGCCTGTTGTTTTAACTCCCGTATTGGCTGCCGCTTTGGTATTTCCCCAGGTAGCACCATCATTCAATTTAATAAAATGAGGTTTGAGTCCTTTGTTGTGGTCACATACAATAAATACATAATCTTTTATCTCAGGATTTTTTCCATTAGATTCATTTTCGACTGTTGCATTACCAATTTTTACTACAGCCCACTTATGGTCGTCATCTCCTTCTATTTTACAATCATTCTTGAATTCTAACGTTCCGTCTATTTCCAAAAGAGAGTTCTCTTCCATTTCTAATTCAGTCTTCTGCATCCACATTGTTTTTGCGAAGACATATCCCTTTTCTTTGATTTCAAGTAATGAATCATCTTTTCCGTTACCATCCAGTTCTATTCTTTTGGCAAAAATACAGCCATAATTGTCTACTTCACTACCGTTTTTAATGAGGAATGTTCCATTTACGTTGATAGTACCGTAATTGTCTATTTCAAATTCGTCTTTAGCAGTGAAGTCGCCTAAACATTGTAAAGAACCCGCTTCTTCTCCTTTTGATTGTTCTTTGCTCAAAATAATAAATTTGGCTTCTTTGTGGTTCTGGAATGAGTTCTTTTCAGAAATAACCAACGTCCCCGCTATATAAATTTTAGCCTCTTGCATGATATTGATGTTATCATTCAGATTAACTATTTTTCCGACAGGAACTTTATAGATTTCGTTTTTCTCTATTTTGGTTATATCGGCAGTAAGTTCTTTCGCTTTATCCCAGTCTTTAATGTCATCGCCACGGGTAGATGTGGCAGAAGAACGAGTGGACATTGCTCTGCTATTTGTCTCTCCTAAGTTCAATGCCACTCTTTTATTAACAATAGGAGCGCTGCATTGCAAGGTCATTTGGCTGCCATCGGTATACTGTAAAGTTTGGGTTACAGTTACGATCGTGTCACTGGCTGGTACTATGATTTCGCCACTAAAGGGATTGTTTTTACTGGCTGTCCCGATGGCTAAGGGTAAAGCTTCTTCGCTTGCTCCTTGTGGATAGATGGAAATTGTATAAATATGATTGGATTTATTACCGGTAGTTACATTTACGGCGACCTTTGAGGTGGTAGACCATGGAAAATCGGAAGGGATTACAAGATCGGTTACTTCTCCATTGTCCTTTTTGCTGTCAGGATTATATACATCCTTTTCCATACAACTGGCAAATACTAGCAGTGTAATAAACAGTAGGCTGTTTGTGATGTGCTTGATTTTCATGTTGTTAATAATAATAGATTCTATATTTGTTTTGCTGCTACAAAGGTACTATAAATGTATGGGTTATGCAATGAAAAACTTGTAATAATTATATTTAATCGTTGAAATTTTGTTTATGGTTGAATAATCTGCTGGCTATTGCTACCGCGACCAAAAAATAGTGGAGAAAACATGGCTCAGGCATGGAGCGGAAGAGTTTCTGACTAACACCGGATATCCAAAAGTCACTAAAAAAAGCCTCTCTCGGTTCTTACTGTCGAAAAAACGTTAACATAATTCGTTCGTCTCATAAAAAAGTCCGATATTTGCAGCCATGATTGAGATAAGGACCATATTCGATATATTATGGAAAGGGTTCATTATCGGGGTAGTTGTGTCTGCTCCGTTGGGACCTGTGGGGGTGTTGTGCATCCAGCGTACATTGAATAAAGGACGCTGGTATGGCTTCATAACAGGTCTGGGAGCATCATTAAGTGACATTGCCTATGCTTTATTAACAGGATATGGAATGAGTTTTGTATTCGATTACGTCAATAAAAATATCTTTTATTTGCAGTTGTTCGGAAGCATCATGTTGCTGGCATTTGGTATCTATACATTCCGCAGCAATCCAGTCCAGTCTATTCGTCCTATTTCTACTAATAAAGGTTCTTATTTTCATAACTTCATTACCGCTTTTGCCGTCACATTATCCAATCCGCTTATAATCTTCCTGTTTATCGGACTCTTTGCCCGCTTTGCATTTGTCAGTGAGGGCGTACTGGTCTTTGAGGCGGTTACCGGATATCTGGCTATTGCGTTGGGAGCCTTGGCGTGGTGGTTTGGCATCACTTACTTTGTGAATAAAGTCCGTACGCAATTCAACCTGCGCGGCATCTGGATATTGAACCGTATAATCGGGGGCATTGTCATTGTTGTGTCTGTGTTCGGGTTGGTGTTTACGCTGATGGGCGAGTCACTTTACTGATAAGAAACATAGAGTCATGAAGATAGCGCAACAATTGAAAGCGAAAAATATCGCGGAATACCTTATATATATGTGGCAAGTAGAAGATCTGATACGTGCCAACGGATGTGATATCGATAAAATACGCGAAAACATAATCTTCCGTTATCCGGAAGAAGAACATACGGCTTTGGAAGAATGGTACGGCAATCTGATTGAGATGATGCGTACCGAGGGAGTGAAAGAAAATGGTCACTTACAAATCAATCGTAATATTATAATTAACCTGACGGAGTTGCACGGCGAATTGCTGGCATCCCCGAAGTATCCTTATTATAGTGCAGCTTATTTCAAAGCATTGCCTTTCATTGTAGAGCTTCGACAGAAAAGTGGAAAGAAGGATGAGCCGGAACTGGAAACGTGTTTCGAAGCCTTATATGGGGTTTTGTTATTGCGTTTGCAGAAGAAAGAAATAACTACGGGAACTGCGAAAGCAATAGAAGCTATCAGCAGTTTCATTTCCCTGCTTGCCAACTATTATGAGAAAGAAAAGAAGGGTGAACTGGAGATTGAATAATAAGTGATGAACTGAAAAGTGCCGATAATGTAATTTCAATTGTAAATCGTAAATCGTCAAATCGTACATATAAAGATGAGAATATTAGTAACCGGAGCCAACGGACAGCTTGGTAACGAAATGCAAGTCCTTGCAAAAGAGAATCCACAACACACGTATTTTTTTACGGATGTACAAGAACTGGACATCTGCGACGAGCAGGCAGTGCAGAAATGTATCGCTGAGAATGGCATTGAAGTGGTTGTGAATTGTGCTGCTTATACGGCAGTTGATAAAGCGGAAGATAACGAAGAGTTGTGCCGCAAATTGAATCAGGAAGCTCCGGGTATACTGGCACGTGCTGCACAGGCCAATGGTGCTGCTATGATACAGGTTTCTACGGATTATGTCTTTGATGGAACAGCGCATATACCTTATAAAGAAGATTGTCCGCCTTGTCCTAATTCGGTTTACGGTTTTACTAAGCTGGGTGGGGAGAAAGAGGTGATGCAGAATTGCGAGAAAGCAATGGTGATCCGTACCGCCTGGCTGTATTCTATCTATGGAAACAATTTTGTGAAAACGATGATACGGTTGGGGCGTGAGCGTGAGTCTTTGGGTGTGGTTTTCGATCAGATTGGCACACCGACCTATGCAAATGACCTGGCACTGGCTATCTATGCAGCTATTAATCAGGGAATTGTTCCGGGTATTTACCATTTCAGCGATGAGGGCGTATGTTCCTGGTATGATTTTACGGTGGCTATTCATCGCATTGCCGGTATCACGACCTGTAAAGTAAACCCGTTGCATACGGATGAGTATCCGGCAAAGGCACCACGCCCGCATTATTCCGTATTGGATAAGACGAAAATAAAAAAGACTTTCGGCATTGAAGTTCCCCATTGGGAAGAGAGCCTGAAAGTGTGTATTGATAAACTGAATGCCCAATCATAATATTATACCTATTTATATATATGGCAAATAATAACGAAATAGAAAGAAGACGAACCTTTGCGATTATCGCGCATCCGGATGCCGGTAAAACGTCATTGACTGAAAAACTGTTGCTTTTTGGTGGACAGATTCAGGTAGCGGGTGCTGTAAAGAGCAATAAGATAAAGAAGACCGCTACATCCGACTGGATGGATATAGAGAAACAGCGTGGTATCTCTGTAACTACCTCTGTGATGGAGTTTGACTATAAAGATTATAAGATTAATATCCTCGATACTCCCGGTCACCAGGACTTTGCCGAAGATACATACCGCACGCTGACTGCTGTAGATAGCGTTATCATTGTTGTGGATGGTGCAAAAGGTGTGGAAACGCAGACGCGTAAGTTGATGGAGGTGTGCCGTATGCGTAATACGCCGGTTATTATATTTATCAATAAAATGGACCGTGAGGCCAAAGATCCTTTTGATTTGCTGGATGAGTTGGAGGAAGAACTTGCCATTCATGTACGCCCGTTGACGTGGCCTATCGAAAGTGGTATCCGCTTCAAGGGTGTTTATAACATCTATGAAAACAATCTGAATCTTTTCCAGCCTTCCAAGCAAGTGGTGACGGAAAAGGTAGAAGTAGATATCAATACCGAAGAGTTGGATAAGCAAATCGGTACACAACTGGCTGATAAACTGCGTGGTGAGTTGGAACTGATAGATGGAGTATATTCTGAATTTGATAAGGAAGAATACCTGAAAGGGGAAGTGGCACCTGTATTCTTTGGTTCGGCCCTGAATAACTTCGGTGTGCAGGAGTTGCTGGATTGCTTTGTGGAGATAGCCCCAAGCCCTCGTCCAGTGCAGGCGGAAGAGCGTGAAGTGGAGCCGGAAGAGCCTAAATTCACCGGTTTTGTCTTCAAGATTACGGCGAATATCGACCCGAATCATCGTTCTTGTATTGCATTCTGTAAGATTTGCTCAGGTAAGTTTACGCGTAATGCTCCATATATGCATGTGCGTCATGGAAAGACGATGCGTTTTTCTTCGCCCACACAGTTCATGGCACAGCGTAAGACGACTGTTGATGAGGCTTGGGCAGGCGATATTATCGGTTTGCCGGATAACGGTACTTTTAAGATTGGTGATACGCTGACGGAAGGAGAGATGCTTCATTTCCGCGGTTTGCCGAGCTTCTCACCGGAGATGTTCAAGTACATTGAGAATGCTGACCCGATGAAGCAGAAACAACTTGCCAAGGGTATCGACCAGTTGATGGACGAAGGTGTGGCGCAATTGTTTGTTAACCAGTTCAACGGGCGTAAGATTATCGGTACGGTAGGACAGTTGCAGTTCGAGGTTATCCAGTATCGCTTGGAGAATGAATACAGTGCGAAGTGTCGTTGGGAGCCGTTGAGCTTGTATAAGGCTTGCTGGATAGAGAGTGATAATCCGGAAGAACTGGAAGCTTTCAAGAAGCGTAAGTACCAGTATATGGCAAAGGACCGTGAGGGTAGGGATGTATTTCTGGCTGATAGCAGTTATGTGTTGCAAATGGCGCAGATGGACTTTAAAAATATAAAATTCCATTTTACAAGCGAGTTCTGATTTTTCTTGTTTTTAAGATAGATAGGGAGGCATAAAGTAACGAAAAACTTTGTGCCTTTTTGTTTATTATGGAAAGAAAGCATTACCTTTGTGTATATAAGATTGATATATGTTGATTATAAAAACAACGACAAAACATTGATTATGAAAAGCGGATATATATTATTCTTTTTGTCCTTTCTTTTTTTTCTGGGGTTGACAGCTTGCACTGCCCCTGTCAATAAAACGATGCTCGATTATGAACAATCTCTCGTCCGTGCCGACTCTTTAGTACAAGCCGGTGTTACCGATAGTGCCCAAACCGCCCGTCTACTTTCCAAACTGCATCGTGAATATAACAGGGTGAAAGAACTTTCCGATGGAAAGCGTGTCCGCCTGATGCCTGCCGATAAGCGGAAGCAATTCTTCTGGGGAGCATTTACTGCACTGATGATAGGCCTGAACGTATGGCTTTCCATAAGCAATATTAAGTTTTCGACCGACCGTAAGCATCGTCGTTATCTCATTGATTTGAGCGAGAATGAGCAACGTCTGCGCAACAATGAATTGGAAAAAAATGAATTGCAGGAGTGCCTGCAGGAGATGTCACTGACGGATGAGGAACGGGAAGAAGTACACCGGTCATTGATGAACCTTATGGAGCATGGCAATCATTTGTGCGAAGAGAACGTATCCCTCCGTGCCCGCCTCAAGGATTATGAAAAGCGTCCTTTCCCCCGCGAACTGGAATTGTTGCGGAAGGAGGGGGAGCGTGCACACGTGCTGGATGGCCAGGTACAGGCGCTCACTTCTGCTTTGATAGACCGCGATGAGGTAGTGGGGCAACTGCGCAGTCATCCCAAGTTCCTCACGGACGAACAGTGGAAATACCTGCAAACACTTACGGATCGTGTGTACGAAGGATTTACCATCCGCCTTGCCGGACGTTTTCCGAAACTTACGCCTGCCGATCTTCAGCTTTGTCTGCTCATCCGGTTGCGCTTTACTAACGCGCAGGTTGCTACGTTGACGGCCGTGTCGCCCGCTTCGGTATCTCAGCAGAAGTTCCGGTTGAAGAAGAGACTGTTGCAGATGGATGAGGCGTTGTTTGCCAACGGTGAAACGGTGGATGCAGTGGTGGAAGGGTGCTGATGCGTGTTCATTAAGATATTTTAAATCCGTAATTTTTTTACGGTTTCTATTTTTCGTATCTTTGTCTCTTGAAAATTAAACCAATAGGAATATGATAGTAAAATTTGCCGTTACCAACTATCGTGGATTTGCAGACCGCCTAGAGTGGGATTTGTCAACTCCTGCAAATTATGAGTTCAATAAGAATGCCATAAAAGACGGTATAATAAAGAATGGTATCATATATGGTCCCAATGGTTCGGGCAAAACGAATTTCAGTTTGGCCTTGTTTGACATAGAAAACCATCTATCTCCCAAGTGGAAAAAGATGGACTATTATATAAACTTCATTTATGCCGGAAAGAAAGAGGGGGTAGTTGAGTTCGAATATACATTTAGATTTGGCAACGAGATAGTTGTCTATGTTTATTCCAAAAATGCCGATGGTATATTAGTGTCTGAATCACTTCGGGTTGACGATAACTTGGTTTTTGAACGGAAGAATGGCTCTTTTTGCATAGACAAACAACAGTTTCCTATGGAAGAAACCATAGAGAATAACCTCGGAAGCAATGCAAATAATGTGTCAATAGTCAATTTCTTATTGACTTCCTACCCGTTGGCCAAAGAACACTACTTAATAAAACTCAGTAAGTTTGTCAACTCGATGCTTTGGTTCCGGAATCTTGATATAAGGGAATTTATCGGTCTGGAAACAACTGTAATGAATCTTGATGAGTTTATCATTGCAAACGGATTGCTCGAAGAGTTCTCAAATTTCCTGCAGAGAGTCAGTGGACAAACGTTTCGGTTTGTTGCACATACGTCTGCCGATAAACAAATACTTTGTGATATAGGCGGTTCGGAAATTCCTTTCTACTTGGTTGCATCTACGGGAACCAAGTCACTGCAGTTACTTTATTTTTGGATGAAGCGAATGAGTGAAGCGTCATTTGTTTTTATTGACGAATTTGATGCATTCTATCATTTCCGTTTAGCCTTTGAAGTGTGCAAAATGCTGTTCAATATGGATTGCCAGGTATTTACGTCTTCACATAATACTTATTTGATGACCAATGACCTATTACGTCCGGACTGTAATTTTATCTTAAATGAAAATAAGATTAAACCTTTGTGTGATTGTACGGATAAAGAATTGAGATTTGGGCACAATATCGAAAAGCTTTTTCGGGGTAATACTTTTAAAGTATGATACTATTTATTTTTGAAGGTAAGAAATGTGAGCCTCGTCTTTTTGAGACTTTGAAACATTTGTTTTTCACCAAAGAAACAGAACCGTTCGTATGTACTTATAACAGTAATATTTATTCTTTATATTCAAAGTTAAAGGGGTATGATGTCTTTGAAAATGTTACAGCAAGCGGAAATACGGTAACTATACTTAATGACATATTGCAAGAGAATGGGGATGATACTCTTGTTGACATTCTGGAAGTGAATGTTTCTGAAATATTCTTGTTTTTCGATTATGATTTTCAAGAATCCCGATTGACATTGGAAGAGAATAACCGACATATCGGTGAAATGCTGGAGTATTTTAACGATGAAACCGAGAATGGAAAATTGTATATCAATTACCCCATGGTAGAATCTGTATTCTATACCAAGCAACTGCCGGATAAGGATTATCTGAGTTATTACGTTACTCGTGAGGAATGTCATAATTTTAAAGCCTTGGCTCGTGATTTTTCTTTTTATGAGTCTTTTGAGCATCTGCTTATATCAGGTAATAAAAATGAAAAAGAGGAAAAGAAGTTGCTGAAACGGCAGACAGCTAAAGAAAATTGGCTGCATTTGACCGATATGAATATCCGAAAGGCAAACTTTATTTGTATGGATGTGGCTGCCATACCGACTTCCAAAGAAAATGTTGCTCAGAGCACCATATATGAAAATCAACTGGCTAAGTATGTAAATACGCAAGATTGTAGAGTGGCTGTCTTGAACTCATTTCCAATATTTTTATATGATTATTTTAGGTATATAGCCAATTTATGTTGATTTATTAGGACAAAAAGTCGGTGATTCCCCTCTGTTCCCAATCCTGTTTTGCTACTAATATAACCTCGGTCTTATACTGAGCCCTATTCAGTCGTATACTGAATGCCATTCAGTCGTATATTGAATCCTATTCAGTCGTATACTGAATTACCCCCGCTTCAGAAGGTGTTCTGGTAGGGGATGGATTGTGTCGATTTGATGGCTTGAACTGAGGAATTTTTGGTTTTGAAATGTTGTTACAAAATGGGATTCAGGGGGATTGGTAACTTAAAAACATTGCTATTCCTTGTCATTTATAAATCTTTTTTGTGGTTTTGTGATGTTTCCTACGTCGATAATGAAAAAGTGGAATCCATCTGTTAACTCAAAAAAGGGTTATGTCAATCTAACATTATCCATCCCATCCAATGTATAGGGTCTGGTTTTATAGAACGAATGTACCGTTGTGCATTATAGAAAGCATCATGCTTGGATTGTCCTGAAAGTAGGTTGCTGTAGAATTTATTCATCATAGCCATTGTGGTTTGATCATCCACTTCTGTTAGGCTCATTACGATAGTCTGTACACCTGCCATTTTGAATGCTCGCTGTAACCCAAATACCCCCTCATCAGTCACTTCTCCTTGTCCTGTATGGCAGGCGGAAAGAACAACCAAGTCTGCACCTCGCAAATCCAAGTCTTTAATCTCTTGGGATTTTAGAATGCCATCTTCTACTTCTTCAGGAATAGAGTCTCCTTTCCATGCACGGTTTCCACCCGACAACACTAAACCGGAACGCCATAGAGACATGTCTATTGGGTTTATGTTTAGTTCGTCTTGCATTAGAATAGGCTTGAAATACTCTTTCTTCTTGGCAACTTCATTCGGATAGAAGAATCCGTGTGTAGCAAGATGAATAATGTTGTATTCTTGTCCGGACAAGGCTTTGAAAGACTCCTCGTTTCCGCTATTGCCTTTAAATATGTTGGCGGTAATATGGTTCTTTTCCAACAGTTCTTTTATGTATTCCACTTCTTGTCGTGCATTGCCAAGCTGAATCCATTTGTGTCCTCTGATAGAGTCTTCTAGTAACCCTCTGGATGCAGAAAGGATGTCTGTATTATCTTCTTTCTGATATTTGGAGCTTTCGTCTTTCATATCGCTATCTGTCATATCATAATTTAGTCCACCGTATAATGCTGCTTTTTTATACTTTATGGGATTTTTCTTTAAAGCCAGTTCACGGGTGGAGGATAGACGGTGCATATGATAGATGTCGCTCATAATTTTTCCGTTGCCAATGGGGAGAGATTCAATGGGAATTTGGTGAAGTAGACCACTTGCCGAAAAGAAAATATTGTCATTAGTAGATAATATATTTTCAGTAATATATTTCCATATATGGTTGTATAGTCGGTGTAAATTGAGAGATAGAGAATCGCCTTGCTGCATTTTTTGTATCCCGAATTTTAACAATTCTTCCGTTGCAATTCTTACTACTTGAGAATTTTCCCAATCTTTCTTTGTGATAATAGCTACATATGAAATTACATCATTCTCATACCTATCATCTGGATAGTTGATAAATTCTATAGCTACATCATTCGCAGATAAATTTTCTTTTATATCTTGTTGGACAAAAGATTGATAAAGTCGAAAATAAGGTTAGACATGATGATGTATTTATTCTGTCTGAACTCTTTACGAGACTTTTCTATTTGATACTTCGCTAAAGGATACCAAGTATTTTAATAATCTCGATAAAGAGGATGAAGGCGAAGAGCCTTGTCTCCTTAATCAAAGATAGTAATGAGTATGGTTGGGTAGGTCGCGCATTTCATAGGTATTTGAAATTACTGCATGAGAAAACAATGCCGCCTGATGGATATAATCATGACGTTTTATCTATTTTGGACGAATTGACTTTTGATGGAATTCTGAAAATACATTTTGCACAGTGTGTCGGTAGAGGAGATGACTCTTGGTTTTATATTGATACTGGTCATTCAACAAAAGCATTAAAAAAGAGACTTTTGATTGATGAAGTGGGTGCTACATGTTCAGAAATGAGTGCATGGCAATTATAGGAACAGGCAATATGTTTTCTCAAAATTAGATATTTCTAACTTTTTAGGCTTTTGTCGGGAAAATATGTTTTCAAAGGTCGATGTCTCGAATATAATCGGTGATATTCTACCAGGGGTTGAACTAATAGGAAACATGGCTAAAGTCAAGTGTTGTTATTGGAATGAATGGGAAGGATTAGTTCGAGAAACAGTGTACATAAACTTCAATGACAGGAAAAACATTTGTATTAATAAAGAATTTGAATCAGAAATCTTGTATAAATATAATTGCAGTATATGCTTTTGGTTGTTACTGTTGTTGTAGAGGCGAGAAGAAATAGGTGACTTCATTATCAGTAACTTACGTCTTTTACTTGTAGAGATTGTCGTTCTATTCTTCTTGTTTTATGCTTCTATTCTACATTCTCTTGTAGAGATGCTATTTTTGTAATCCTTTGTTTTTAAGTGACTTATGTGAATTGGTTGTAGATGTCATTTTCTTGTTTTCTCTTGTTTCTCACCCTAACTTTGCAACATCGAATTTGAGAAAAGCAGATAGCTGAATCGTTGAGGCCTCACGCTGAAAACTTCTGCTTCTTGGATGAGATAAAAGAGTATAGAATATACATTATTAAATTAATCATTTAAAACATTACGATTATGGCATTTTTTAGAAGAATTCAGAAGAAAGTAAACAATTTATGGTATCCTCAATCAGTAACCTGGGGTAAGGCGGTTACTACCCGCGAAGTGGCAGACGAGCTGTCTGTCATCTCTACCGTGACTCGTGGTGACACGTATGCGGTGATGGAAAATCTTGGACGGGTATTAAGTAGTTATATGGGACAGGGACGTACAGTGAAAATAGACGGTGTGGGCACTTTCTATTACACGGCTGCTTCCGCTAAAAGAGGAGTACCGACGGCTGCGGAGGTGAGTGCTTCGCTGATTAACGGGGTACGCGTTCGCTTTCTTCCCGAAGTGGAACGTAACAGTGGTCGTCAGGTGACTACCCGTAGCATGGTGAATACGAAGATTGTTTGGGAAGAGTGGGGCAAAAGTACTACTAGCAGTGGTAGCGGCGATTCCGGCAACCAAGGTGGCAGTGGCGACGGCGGCATCGAGGACGACCCTCTGGGCTAATCCTCCCGGCTTCCACAAGTTGTTGGCTCGTGATATTTCATGACTTGTGACAGATGGTTTCCATGCTATCTCTCCGCTTGAAGGGAAAGCATGGAAACTTTCGTTTTAGCATCTTTTATTGTTATTTTTCTATTTTATTTCATTAAGAATCCGTAATTTCGGACGATTTTTTGCAAAACAGACCGAATAACTAATAATTTATGATATGGAAAATCTCAACACAGCGCTTCTGCTGATGGCGGTAGGTATGACGACAGTGTTCGCTATCCTGCTGATTGTAATCTACTTAGGTAAAGGACTTATTCTTCTGGTAAACAAGTACGCCCCTGAAGAGGTGGTGCCGGATAAGAAAGGTGCGCAAGGTCCTGCCGCAATTCCCGGAAACATTTTGGCTGCTATCAGTGCTGCTGTAACAGTGGTGACACAAGGCAAGGGTAAAGTAGCCAAGGTCGAGAAAATAAAATGATAATCTTTAATAAAAAACACACACCTATTTATTTAGTATGAAAAAGGAAATTAAGTTCAGCCTGGTGTTCAGGGACATGTGGCAGAGTGCCGGAAAATATGTGCCCCGCGTAGACCAGCTGGTAAAGGTTGCTCCAGCTATTGTTGAAATGGGCTGTTTTGCCCGCGTAGAAACCAATGGCGGAGGTTTTGAACAGGTAAATTTATTGTTTGGTGAAAATCCTAATAAAGCTGTACGTGCATGGACGAAACCGTTCCACGAAGCCGGTATACAAACTCATATGTTGGACCGCGCGTTGAATGGTCTTCGCATGAGTCCCGTGCCTGCCGATGTGCGTAAGCTGTTTTATAAAGTAAAGAAAGTTCAGGGAACAGATATCACACGTACATTCTGTGGATTGAATGATGTTCGCAATATTGCTCCCTCCATCACTTATGCAAAGGAAGCGGGAATGATTTCCCAGTGTTCGCTTTGTATCACTCATTCTCCCATCCATACGGTGGAGTATTACACCAATATGGCATTGGAACTGATTAAGCTGGGTGCTGATGAAATCTGTATCAAGGATATGGCAGGTATCGGACGCCCGGTATCATTGGGCAAGATCGTAGCCAATATCAAGGCTGCACATCCTGAAATTCCTATTCAATATCATAGTCATGCAGGTCCCGGTTTCAATATGGCAAGTATCCTCGAAGTTTGCGAGGCAGGTTGCGATTATATTGACGTGGGCATGGAACCGTTGTCATGGGGTACGGGACACGCTGACTTGCTGAGTGTGCAGGCTATGCTGAAAGATGCAGGCTTCCAGGTTCCTGAGGTGAATATGGAAGCATACATGAAAGTGCGTGCATTGATTCAGGAATTTATGGATGACTTCCTCGGTTTGTATATCAGTCCGAAGAACCGCTTGATGAACTCCCTGCTGATCGGTCCGGGACTTCCGGGTGGTATGATGGGTAGCTTGATGGCCGACTTGGAGTCTAATCTGGAATCCATCAATAAATATAAGGCAAAACGTAATTTGCCGTTTATGACGCAGGATCAGTTGCTTATTAAGCTATTTAATGAAGTGGCTTATGTATGGCCGCGTGTAGGTTATCCTCCGTTGGTAACTCCGTTCAGCCAGTATGTTAAGAATCTGGCGATGATGAACGTGATTGCTATGGAAAAAGGCAAGGAACGTTGGGGCATGATTGCTGATGATATCTGGGATATGCTGTTGGGTAAAGCAGGTAAATTGCCGGGTACATTGGCTCCCGAACTCGTAGAGAAAGCTGAACGTGAAGGTCGTAAGTTCTTCACCGGAAATCCACAGGATAATTATCCGGATGCGCTCGATAAGTATCGTAAGATGATGAAAGAGAACAAATGGGATTTGGGTGAAGATGATGAAGAACTCTTCGAATATGCCATGCATCCGGCGCAATATGAGGCATACAAGAGTGGCAAGGCAAAAGAAGACTTCCTGGCAGACGTGGAAAAACGAAAGGCGGAACTTAATAAGTCTCCGTTGGATGACGCCAAACCGAAAACACTTACCGTACAGGTGGATGGACAGGCTTATCGCGTGACAGTGGCTTATGGTGATATTGATTTGCCGGCAGATGCTACAGCGAAAGTGGAAGCCCCTGTAGGTGAAGGACAAGATGTACCTGCTCCGTTGGAAGGCAAGTTCTTCCTGACGAAGAATGCCCAGGAAACCCCGATAAAGGTAGGTGATAAAGTGAAGAAAGGTGATTTGCTTTGCTACATTGAAGCTATGAAGACATACAATGCCATTCGTGCCGATTTTGACGGTACTGTGACGGCTATTTGTGCTACTTCGGGTGACTCTGTTGCAGAAGATGATGTATTAATGAAGATAGGATAAACAGCGATGGAAGAAATATTTGCAAGACTCTACGATATGACGGCCTTCAGCAACATCATTGCTGACCCGTCGTTTCTGGTGATGTATGCCATTGCTTTCATTCTGCTGTATCTGGGTATCAAGAAGCATTACGAACCTTTGCTGTTGGTACCTATTGCTTTCGGTGTGCTCATCGCCAACTTTCCCGGTGGTGAAATGGGTGTCATCCAGGCAGATCAGGATGGAATGGTTTTGGTAAATGGAGTAATGAAGAACATTTGGGAAATGCCGTTGCATGAAATTGCACACGACCTGGGACTGATGAACTTCATCTATTATATGTTGATTAAGACGGGCTTCCTACCGCCTATCATCTTTATGGGTGTGGGTGCGTTAACCGACTTCGGACCGATGCTTCGCAACCTGCATCTTTCTATCTTTGGGGCAGCAGCACAGTTGGGTATCTTTACGGTATTGTTGTGTGCTGTGATGATCGGTTTTACGCCGCAGGAAGCAGGTGCTCTCGGTATCATTGGTGGTGCTGACGGCCCGACTGCAATTTTTACGACTATCAAGTTGGCTCCGCATTTGTTGGGTCCGATTGCTATTGCCGCATACTCTTACATGGCATTGGTGCCGGTGATAATTCCGTTAGTGGTGAAATTACTCTGTTCCAAGAAAGAGTTGATGATCAATATGAAGGAGCAAGAGAAACTCTATCCTTCGAAAACTGAAATCAAGAACCTGCGTGTACTGAAGATTATTTTCCCGATTGCAGTGACTACGGTTGTTGCTCTCTTTGTGCCGACGGCAGTGCCTTTGATTGGTATGTTGATGTTCGGTAACTTGATAAAAGAAATCGGTGCGGATACCAGTCGTTTGTTTGATGCAGCTGCCAATAGCATTATGAATGCGGCAACTATTTTCTTAGGACTGAGTGTAGGTGCCACAATGACGAGTGAAGCGTTCCTGAACTGGACGACTATCGGTATTGTAGTAGGTGGTTTCCTTGCATTTGCACTTTCTATTTCAGGTGGTATCTTCTTTGTGAAGCTGTTCAACCTGTTCAGCAAGAAGAAGATCAATCCGCTGATCGGTGCAACAGGACTGAGTGCTGTGCCTATGGCAAGCCGTGTGTGCAATGAGATTGCTACGAAGTATGATCCGAAGAACCATGTGTTGAATTACTGCATGTCCAGTAATATCTCCGGTGTTATCGGTTCGGCGGTGGCTGCGGGTGTGCTGATCTCGTTCTTGGGATAAGGTAGGCTTAAATATATTTATTCCCCCTTACTATTCAAAAAAATGAATAGTGAGGGGGATTTTTATGGGAGAATAAGTAACTTTGCATAGTTGGAACTATAAATGTTATTTCTATGATAAGACAAGAACTGAAAGAGGCTTACATCAATGAAGCCATGAGCCTTGTAAATGATGAGGCCATGATGCAACAGGCACTTCGTGCGCTTCGTAGCATTAAGATGCAACGAAGTAAAATGCCTTGCAACTATACAATAGAAGAGTTGGAAGAACGGCTCGAACTATCGGAGGACTCTATTCGTGCAGGGAGAACCTATACGACGGAGGAATTACGTAAGCGCCATCCGCTATGCGATTAGAATGGTCGGAAGAGGCTGCCGAAGATTTGGAAACCTTATATTATTATTATTCGCAATGGAACTCGCAGGGGGCTTTGAGAATATATAATGAGATATTGGACGGTGCAGATGTGTTGTTGACGTTTCCTAAGGCAGGGAAAGTTGATTATCGGTTGATGGGGAAAATGCATAGTTATCGTTCATATGTGGTGTATAAAAACTTTGAACTCATTTACTATTTAGAAAATGAAGTGATATATATTGCTGCAGTATGGAGTTGTCAACGGAATCCGGAAAGATTGACACAAATATTATGCGAGGAATCTGTTCCATATGAAAAGGTGAGTAAGGAATAATATCGTAAAGTTCTTCATTCCTCAAATAAAAATAGCGTCCGCAAGATACATATAGAAATGTATTTTGCGGACGTTTTGCATATATATGGTCTGCTATAATGAGGTTAATTTAGCTTTTATGGGATTTCTTATTCACTAATCACCTTCCTGTATTCTGCCACTGCCATTTTCTCTGCCAGATGCGCATTGATCAGGTTCGTATGCGCCTGTGTCCACGATAATTGTGCGGACAATACATCTGCCATACTGGATTTTCCTTCATTATAAGAGAAAGTGACAAGGTCTAGGTTTTCTTCGGCAAGAGCCATATTTTCCTTTGCTGTCTTTACTTGCTGCTCCGTTTCCGTCAGTTTGGTAGTGGCGGCGGAGAGTTCTTCAAGAATATTATCAGTGATATAACTTTGTTGTAGCTTCTGGATGCCAATGAATGCTTTCTGTTGCCGATTTGTCTTGAAACGCGCCCCCCAACGGAAGATGGGGATACTGACGTTTACTCCGGCTACAGGCGTATGGGGGATTTCCTGTCCCATGTACGTGATACCGGTATCCCAACCTGTGGCAAGGAACATGCTTACCTGAGGATTGTACTTGCTGAGGGCGGCATGGCGTTGTGCTTCACTCCGGGCAATGTTTACCGTTGTGCTGGCATAATCGGAGCGGCGTGGAAGTACATCGTCAAGTCCAAGAATGTCGACGGGTTCACTGGCTATGCTGATTTCACTTAGGCTATCTACAGGGGTATTGGGGGCTACTCCCATCAGAATGTTCAGTTGTTGCAAAGCAAGGGTATAGTTCTGGCGGGCCTTGATATACTGCAATTCAGCTTCTTTCTGGCGGGTGGAAATCATCAGCAGGTCTGTACGACTGATAGCGCCATCGTTGAAGCGATCCTGAATAATATCGTGCTGCTTCTTTATGATATCCTGAAATGTAGCAGCAGCCTCAAGACTGGCATAGGCGGCTGAGGCATTCCAGTAAACGGCATCGCTTTGATAATGAATTTGGTCGAGAGTTAGTTCAGTAGTGAGTTGGCTTAACTCTTCGTCAGCCTGTGCCATGCGCTTCTGAGCTATTAGAGAACCACCCGTATAGAGGGGCTGTGCCAAAGTTGCAAGTGCCTGATAGGTGTAGGGGCGGTATTCACCTTTCGGACTGTTCCACTTATCCAGGTGGTTGAGGTTGGCGGTACCTTCGGCAGTGATGTCTATTTGTGGCAAGAAGCCGGTATTTGCTATTTTTCGCGCTTCGGTGCTTGCCATGGTTTTCAGGCGCTGCTGTTTCAACACCTGGCTGTAGGCTTCTACTTTGTCACGATATGCTTCGCGACTTAAGTACTGCTGTGCTCCGGCTTTCAGGCCGAAGCAACAGAGTAGGGTGATTATAAATATCTTCTTCTTCATGATTACTTGTATTTCTTCTTTTTATATATTTACGGATAAATGACAGTTATCATGCCGAAAGGCACTTGTAGCTTGTAGCTCGTATCTTATCACTTAGTTTATCCTTTGATCTTATGTATCGCGCAATATGCCACCGGAAGCACGAACAGCGTCAATGCTGAGGCTACCAGCAGACCACCCATGATGGTTGCCGCCATACCACCGAACATAGCGTCGAATAGCAACGGTAACATACCCAGAATCGTAGTTCCGGACGCCATGGCTACAGGTATGATACGGCTGGTTGTAGCACTGATTACCGCATTCAGCGGCGTTTTTCCGGAAGCAGCTTCTATATCGATCTGGTCGACCAATACAATTGCATTTTTGATATTCATACCAATCAATCCCAGTAGACCGAGAACAGAGAAAAAGTCGAATGATTTACCAAGCAAGATTAATCCCAGTACGATGCCGATAAAGATAAGCGGCAACATCAATAGGATGACAATTGGCTTGCGGTAGGTCCTGAACAGGAATAACAGAGTAATGAACATTAAGAAAAACGTCAATGGCATATTAGCTGCCAATGCTGCATTACTTTCTGCCTGACTTTCCTGTTCACCAAAATACTTCATGGTGTATCCTTCCGGTACCTGAATTTCTTCTTGTACTTCTTTCCATATCTTATTGAATGCTGCTATGGCATTTACTCCCCGGCGTGGATCGGCTTGCGCCATCATTACCATCTGACGGTTATAGTCTTTCACATTCGAGAACTTATATTGGAAATCAAATTCACTGACTACTTGTTCCAGGGTAGTGGTTTCCTGTGTTGTACCGAATACGGGTAGTGTACGCAGGTCGTTGATGCGGAAAGAATCGACCGTGTTATCCTTTAGCAGGATGGGCAACACCTGATCGCCTTCACGATATTCGCCTAATGTCATACCGCTTGTACCGATCTGAATACTCTGTGCCATACTTTGCCGGGAGACACCTAACGGTTGGGCACGTTCCGGACTGTAAACGGGTTTCCATACAGGAATCTTATTCCCCCATGAATTGCGTACGTTGATGAGATCATCATCCCGATGCATGATTTCCAGAACTTTGTTGGTCAGCATCACCAGTGAATCGACATTATTACCGATAAAGCCGATTTCAATGGCGGCATCTACCGCAGGCGATAGCTTAAACAAAGTGGTACGGGTTATAGCATTCGGATAGTTTGCCTTCATATACTGGTCGAAGTTCTCTTCGTATTCCTTTGTATATTTACTGTCGGTCAGTTCGATAAGTATATTAGCAAAGTTGGGCTTGGGACCGACGGAAGTAGATGCCAGATAGTAACGCAACGGCGTACTTCCGAATGTGGTGGATATTCGTTTCACTTCCGGTTGTTGCAGGAGGTGTGCTTCCACCTGTTTCATTTCCTTTTCCACGTCACGGATGCTGTAACCGTCCGGGTAGAATATATCGGCACGGAAATAGGGTTTATCCAGTGAAGGGAAGAAGTTTTGAGGCATCATTCCCATGATGACCAGTGAGATGATAAACAGGACTACCATACTACCCAGTGTTAGAGTCTTCTTCTTGATAAGTACTCCGAGGATAGAGGCGAACTTGTGATAGAAAGGTTTATCATACGGGTCTTTATTGGCATCGTCGGATTTGGCTTTCAGAATAAAGTTACCGAAAGTGGTGGTTTGTGTGAGTGCCAGTATCCAGCTTAATCCCAAAGAAATGGCAAGTACGACAAACAGGGGTTTTACGATTTCCGCTACGGCAGAAGGGGCGAGGTACAACGGCAGAAATGAACAAATGGCGATGAACGTAGCGCCAAGTAATCCCCATTGCGGTCCGGTAGCTCCATCTATCAATGCTTTTCGCCGGTCTATACCTCGGGCAATGGCTATTTGCGCATTGTCTGTCACTACGATAGCATTATCCACCAGCATACCCATGGCAATGATGAAACCTGCCAGTGAGGTACGGTTCAATCCTACTCCCATGAAAGACATGATGAGTAGCGTACCGCCAATGGTGAATATCAACGAACTGCCGATAAGTATACCTGCACGCAGCCCCATCACCAGCATGATGATAACGATTACAATGAGTAGGGATTCTATCAGGTTAATGATGAAACCGTTATTTGCTTCCTGAGCTATGACATTTTCCGGATACAGACTTTCCAATTCCAACCCTACCGGAATAAGGGGAAGAAGTTCAGCCAGTTTCTGATCTACCAGTTCTCCAGTCTTTACTACATCTTTTGTCGGGTCGGTGGAAACACCGATACCTATGGCACGCTTTCCGTTGACGTGCATGATGTTGCCGGGAGGGTCCATGTATCCTTTTTCAATGACGGCAATATCGCCCAGTTTCACCTGTCCGCCCGGAGTGGTAATCACTTGGTTCCGGATGTCATTAACGGTGGTATAGGTTCCGTTGGCTACAATGCGCAGTTGTTGTTCACCGGCATTGATTTCACCTGTATTGATAATCTGGTTTTGCGATTGTAACAGGCTTGCTACTTGCTTCGGATCTATACCCATACCGGCCAGTTTATTGACGGATATATAGATATTCACCACTTCGGTTTGTGTACCGAACAAAGCTACTTTCATTACTCCGTCAGCAGTGATAACCTGGGTTTTGATACGTTCTGCCCAGTTGCGCATTTCTTCGTAAGAGAAACCGTCATTGCCTACCAAGCCATAGTATATACCGAATACATCGCCGAAATCGTCCGATACCGTGGGAACGGAAGCACCGGCGGGTAGTTGCGGTTGTATGTTGAGCACCTTGCGGCGCAATTCGTCCCACTTCTGCGGAATGGATTCTGCGGAAAGGGAAGGTTGAAGCTCAAATGTTATCTTGGATAGTCCGTACATGGACTCCGATTTAATTTTATATACACCACTCATCGACTGTATCTCGCGGGAGATCGGTTCGGTGATCAGTCGTTCTACTTCTGCTGGTTCTGCCCCCGGGTAGCGGGTCATAATGACCGCTGACTTGATGACGAAGGGTGCATCCTCTTTCTTTCCCAACCGGCCGAATGATAGTATACCGCCGATTAGCAACACAGCCAGGAAGAAATAGACAATCTTGGTGTTGTCTAATGCATATTTAGCTAAATTCATATGATTTATATTTGGGCGACCTCAAGATCGCAGTAGTTGGTAGTCTAATTGATAACTTTCACCGTCTGTCCGTCCACCAGTTGGTGCACTCCGGCAATCACAATAGTTTCTCCCGGCTGTATACCGGCAGAGATAAGAGCATTGGCTTCTCCGGTAGGAGAGTATACGGTTACTTCCCGCTTGCTTACCTTATTATCCTTTACTACCCACACATAGGTTTTCTGGTTCTCGCTTTCACCGAATATGGCACTGAGCGGAATATTCACAAGCTTTTCTTCCAGGAAGGGGGCTACGTCCGAAGCCAGCTTGATTTTACATGTAAATCCCGGTTTTACATCGTATAGGGAACGATTAAAAGCAGGATCTTCAATCGTAATAGTTACCGGGATACCTGTTCCGGCTGTAGAAATGTCCAGATATTCTTCCAGTCTTGCATTGAATACCGTGCCCGGATAGGTATCGAATACCACTTTGAATGTTACGTCCTTTGCCCGGAGTAGATAGAGATAATCATCCGGTACGGTGAATTTGATACGGAGCTTTTGTGTATTCACTAATTGTACAATGCCTTCCCCAGAATTCACGCGCTGATAGTTTTCTACCAGACGTTTTTCAATAGAACCGTCGAAGGGAGCGGTAAGTTTGGTATCCCGCATATTATTGCTGGATAATTCATAAGCAGACTTTGCCTTTTGATAATTGGCAACGCTGATTTCATATTCCTGCACGGAGATAGCTTGGCGTCCCAACAGGCGTTTGTTACGTTCTACCTGTGCTGCAGCAGTCTCGTAAGCGGCTTTGTCGGCAGCGTATTGCAGGGAAATGTCACGCGGATCAATGGAGGCGATCAGCTGTCCTTTCTTTACCCGCTGGCCTTCTACCACAGGCAGATTTATGACCTGACCGCTGACGCGGAAGGCTAGTTTCACGTATTCTACGGCTTCTACAATACCGGAGAAGTCTTTCCGGATGACCGATTGGGAGCTGGCAGTAGCTGTCTTGACAGGTCGGATCAGGGTGGCATCGCCCTCTTTCTTGTGCCCGCATGATGTGGCAAGCAGCATCACGCCGATGGCGAACAAATAGATTTTCTTCATACTAATGTATAGTTGTTCGTTTAGGTATAAAAACATAAAACCGGAAAAACAGATAATTGTTCTCCCGGTTTATTTTGTTACGCGTTGTTAATGATACAGGCTTCTACTCCTCTATCCTGAGCAACAAATCGGTGCCCAATTTGAGCTTATAAACGTTTTTATATACTTGTATGTTCAGTTCTTCTCCGGCAATAAGTGAAATATTTATTTCTTTGCCTACATGCATATGAAGTGTACGTCCCTGATAATTTATCTGGAAGGAGTAACTGTTCCACTTCTCTGGAATGACTGGGAAGAAAGAGAGTATGCCCTCCAGAATCTGCATCCCGGCAAAGCCTCGTACAATGGCAAGCCAGCTGCCCGGCATACTGGTGATATGCAGTCCTTGGTGAGTTTCGTTGTTGTAATCATCCAGGTCGAGACGGGTGGCATGCAGAAAGAGTTGATAAGCCTTTTCCACTTCGCCAATGCGGGCGGCAAGAATGGAGTGGATGTGTGGGGAAAGTGAAGATTCATGCACCGTCATTGTTTCGTAGAAATCGAAGTTACGGCGGACAGTTTCCTTGTCGAAATTGAAGTAATACAGATATAGACCCAACAATACATCGCTTTGCTTGATGTAGCATGAACGAAGAATACGATCCCAGGACCAATGCTGATTGATGGGACGTTCTTCGGGTGGGATGGCATCGGTACTGTTCAGTTCCTTATCCAAGAAACCGTCATTTTGTACAAAGATTCCCAGTTCTTTATCTTCCGGCAGATACATACGGTTGATGATGTCGCGCCAACGTTCAGCTTCTTCTTGTTGGCGGAGGTTGGTGACACGGCGTACACGCGCATATTCATCGGGGTATTCTCCGGCAATAATTTCAAGATAGTTAAGTGTCATCTGCAGGCACTGCACGCACGAGTAGTTGGTGTACCAGTTATTATCCACATTGTTCTCGTACTCATCGGGTCCGGTGACACCCAGTATCACATATTTCTGCTTCGGTTTGGAGAAGGATACGCGCTGGCTCCAGAAACGGGAGACGGCGATCATTACTTCCAGTCCGTATTTGGCTACATAATCTTTGCTACCTGTAAGTGCGGCATGTTGTGCAATAGCATAGACGATGATATTGTTGCGATGTATTTCTTCAAAAGTGATCTCCCATTCGCTGTGACACTCCTCGCCGCTGTAAGTGACTTGCGGAAAGAGTGCGGCACCTTCCTTGAATCCCAGTTTACGGGCGTTCTCTATTGCTTTCGGTAGTTGGTTATAGCGGTATATCAACAGATTTTTTACAATCTCCCTCGGAGTAGAAAGCAGGAAGAACGGTACACAACAAAGTTCCGTATTCCAGTATGTGTTTCCACCGTATTTTTCACCAGTGAATCCTTTCGGACCGATATTCAGGCGTGGATCATCACCGCGGTACGTCTGGCATAGTTGAAAGATGTTGTACCGGATGCCCTGTTGTGCTTCCGGATCGCCTTCGATAACCACATCCATTTCTTTCCATATATTGGCCCAGGCTTGCTGATGATCGTTTTCCAGCTTATCCCAGCCGTCTATTTTAGTCTGACGGGCTTTGGCTATGGAATGTTCTATCAATTCCTGGCGTTCATCATAGAGTGACGAACTTATAACGGTATATTTGATGAGCATTACATTGTCTCCCGGTTTCACATCTGCCCCGATGCTGAACCCGGTTTGTTTCTCCTTTTCAATGCGTATCGGGTTCGAGGTAGCTTCTTTGCCGTTCTTGAAGAACTGATAGGTCATGGCATAGCACACTTGCGCATCTTCCCGCCGGGTTTGCGTCCATAGATAAGCACAATCCTTTGTGACACCGGAACGGAGGATATTCCATATCTTCTCGTTCGGATCATCGTCCTTATTGACTATGACTGCATCCAGGGAGGGAATCAATGATATTCTTCCCGTATAATTGATAGAGGTGACGCTGTATTTTATCAGACATAAATCAGGATGAGCCATATTGTTGATATGCTCCACATGTACCCGTATTTGGTGTCCTTTGGGAGAGGTGATTTCGAAGTCCCGGTAGGAGATACCCGCTTTCATATCGAGCCTGCGGCTGAAGCTGTTCACGTCCCATTGTGCCAGATCCAGTTCTTCGTCGATGAGGCGCAGGCTGACACGACTCCAGTCAGCTGCATTGGGAATACGGGTATAGAAATGAGGGAAACCGTTTTTCCACCAGCCTACACGCGTTTTATCAAGAAAGGTGATACCGGCAACGAATGAACCACGGTATGAGTCGCTTGAATAAGGTTCCTCGAAATTGCCCCGTTGGCCAAAGCGACCGTTCCCAAGACTGAATATACTTTCTGACATTCGCAGGTTGTCGGCGTGAAAGTTATCTTCAATAATATTCCATTCATCGGTTTTAAGGTATCTTTTCATGGCGTGTATCTCAATGGTGATTATGGCGGTAAAGATAAACAAATAAACGGATAAACGGCAAGAAAGTATGACAAAAGTAGATGAAGGGGGGAGTGATAAGGTGATAAAGTGGTAAGGTGATGAAGTGATAGAGTGTTATCCCACTATCACTCTATCACTCTATCACTTCATCACCTTATCACCCTTTTTATGAGAATTATGCTTTTGCTTCTTCTCCTTTGGTCTCTTTGATTAAATATACACAAACGGCACCGATAATCAACATCACGCCTGCCATGACAAGCATATTTATTTCAGGCGGTAACATGCCTTTCGGGGTGAACAGAGCCAGAATACTACCACCCAGCGTAGCAGCTACAATCTGTGGAATACAGATCGTTCCGTTGAACAGCCCCAGGTAGGTACCCATGTGTCCGCCACTCAGAGCATTGGTCAGGATGGTGAAAGGCAATGCCAGCATAGCTGCCCATGCGCAACCGATAAGCAAGAAGGAGATGAATAATACATATTGATTGTGAACGAAATACGTGGAGATGAAACCTATGCCACCCAAAACAAGACTGAGTGAGTAGATCTGTTTGCGATTCTTGAACAGCGGGATACATATAGCCCAGAGTACAGAACCGATAGCCTGTACGGCAAACAATACGCCTACCCAGTCGGCAGCATTCTGATATTGGATACTCTTAGTGTCCAGCACTACTTTGCTTACGCCGTTCACCACTGTTTCAACGGTAGGAGCATCGAATACATTGGCAGCTACACTACCATTGGTATAGGTCCACATGAACATGAAAGCAAACCAGCAGAAGAACTGGACCAAACCTACTGTCCAGAAAGCTTTCGGTGCTTTCACCAGTAGTTTCACCATATTGATTTTTTCCTTTTTTTCCTCTTCGGTGATGCCATGGTATTCTGCATATTCGGCAGGTGGCATTTCTTTCACCTTTACCGTGGTGTAGATGACACAAAGTATCAGAATGGCTGCTCCGATATAGAAGGAATAGATAACCGAGTCGGGAACTACACCTTGAGGAGCTATGTTGCTGATACCTATCCATGTAAAGATGAACGGGAACAGGAAACCTACCAAGCTGCCGGCATTGCACAGGAAACTCTGGATAGAGTAGGCAAGGCCTTTCTGCTTTTCGTTTACCATGTCGCCCACCATCATCTTGAATGGCTGCATCGCCATATTGATGGATGTATCCAGAAACATCAATGATACTAATCCGAATATCATTGCCGTGCTGACTGCCATACCGAAGCTACCGGCATTCGGCAGCAGGCACATTACCAGTACGGCTACCAGTGAACCGACAAACAAGTAAGGAATACGTCGTCCGAAGCGTGTCCACGTTTTGTCGCTTGCAGCACCTACGATGGGCTGCACGATGATACCTGCCAACGGTGGCAATATCCAGAAATAACTTAAACTATGCGGGTCTGCACCCAATGTCGCGAAAATACGGCTGATGTTCGCACTCTGCAAAGCATATGCGATCTGTACGCCAAAGAAGCCGAAGCTGATATTCCACAGCTTCCAAAAGCTCAAATCAGGTTTTACTTTCATTCTTAATTTTATGTATTAGATATTTATTCAGTTATTTCGTTGTTCCCCTCACTACAAGATTCGTTCTCACAATTTTGTTGCTACTCTTGTCATCACCCCCTTCCAGCTTGCCTGTCAGAATGCTGAAAGCACTTTTTCCAACTTCTTCTCCATGCTGTTCCACGGTGGTCAGTTTAGGATCCGTGCTTTGGGCAATGGCACCGTCGGTAAATCCGCAGATCGATACTTCGTCGGGCACTTTCTTTCCAACCAGTTTGCAGGCATACAGAATGCCTGAAGCTGTTTCGTCATTGATGGCGAAGAAACCATCGGGATGGCCGGGACCTTCCAGTATGTCAGGGGTGATGGATATGGCGCGTTCTCGTGTATCACACAGCATAATCATGCTGTCGTCTACGGGAATTTTGTATTTCTTCATGGCATCCAGATAGCCATTCCGGCGATTCTTGGTGATTTCCAGATGCGGGGCTGCTCCATAAAACAGGATACGCTTGCAACCTGTCTGTATCATATACTCCACGGCGGCAAAAGAACCGGCATAGTCGTCCACTACCACCCGTTCCGTTTTCAATCCGGTACAGATGCGGTCGTAGAACACAATGGGGATATTATTATTCAGCAGGTCCTGATAATGGTCGTATTGGGAAGTATCTTTTGCCAGAGAGGCAATCACACCACAGACGCGGGCGGCAAGGAATGAATGTACGATTTTTACTTCCTGCTCGTAAGACTCGTTGCTTTGGGCTACAAGAATATTGTATCCTGCTTCGGCAGCAGCCTTTTCAATGCCACTCAGCACGCACGAGAAAAAGTGATGTACCAGTTGCGGCACAATTACACCGATTGTATTCGAACGGCTGGCTCGAAGATTTACTGCAAGTACGTTAGGCTTATAATTATGCTCGCGGGCGTAAGCATGTATAAGGTCGCGGGTTTCCTGGCTGATATCCGGGTTGTCCTTCAACGCTCTTGACACGGTAGAGGGCGAGACGTTCAACGCCCGTGCTATGTCCTTGATGGTAATCTGCGGTTTATTCATGGTATTCTCTAAGTATTCCTTTATCCAAAGGTAGTGCAAACCGAAAACAATACAAAATAAGCTTGCTTGTTTTTTATTGCTGAGGTGCAGCTTATCTTATTGAACTGACCTATCCGGTTGCAAAAATAGCTGAATACATGAAATATCGCTTCTTCATTGACAGTTATCGGGTTAGAGATTTATGCAAACGTTTGCATGTATCCTAAGAGTTGGTAAGTATGAGGCAGAATGTATTGGGCTAGGTGTTACATAGAAGGAGTGAAAAGTCTCAGAGTATAACAAACGATTAGATAGGTTACTTTAAAGGATTCCCTCATAAGATTTAGGCAATTTTTTAGAAAGGTGCAGGGCGTTTGTGACAGATTAATTTTATCTTTGTCCCCGACCTTTAACAAACCGAAGTGTATGCGCAGACCTGTTTTTCTTCTTCTACTTATACTTTTGCAGATAACGCTTCCCGTCAAGCTGTCCGGACAGAAACCGGATTATCGCTTGTTCGATAATATCAGCCTGGGGACGGAAGCCTCTGTAATCAATTGCTTCCTGCAAGATACACAGGGACTGATATGGATCGGTTCCAATAAAGGCTTGTTCAGTTATGACGGCTATTCCACGCAGCCACATTTCACTTTTGCCAAGCGTAACAATACACAGATTTATTGCGGTACAGTGGTAGACAGTACCTATCTTTATCTGGGTGCTGACAATGGTCTGCTGATTTACAACTATCGTACAGATACCTATGAAGAACCGGAAACGCAGCTTCCGACTGATATCCGGGCATTACTTGTATACGACGGTGTGCTATGGTTAGGAACATTGAACGGCCTCTATACCTATTCGCTGAACGACCATCAACTCTCTGCCGTTACCGAAGGTATTCCACACCCGACTATCTATTCACTGATCCGCTCTTCGGATGGGCTTCTTTATATCGGCACCTATAATGGCTTCTGCCGTTATATCCCCGCTACCCGGCATTTTGAAGAAATAAACCTGCCTCGCAGTGGCAACCGGAGCAATCAGTTTATCAATTCCCTACTGGAAGATACGGCACGCGGCTGCATCTGGATCGGTACGGAAGGGTGTCTTTTCAGATATACGCCTGCTGACGGGCGTACTCAGCGGATTGATGCTTTCCATGATAATTCCGTCAAGTCGTTGGCACTGGATGGAAGTGGGCAGTTGCTGGTGGGTACTGACAATGGTTTGTATGTATATCAGGAAGGAGAACCTTTGCTGCACGTGGTTCACGACTCCCGAAATCTGCAATCACTCTCCAATAATATCATCTGGAACATCTTTACCGACCGGGAACATAACATCTGGTTGGGCACGGATTACGGAATTTCCATGTCACGGAATAATAATGCGTTGCGTTATATCCCTATTTCACAAATCACCGGAACGGGAGAGGGGAACCAGTTCTATTCTATGCTTCGCGATACACACGGAACCTACTGGTTTGGCGGAACCAACGGACTGATTCGTTTTACCCAGCCCCTGGGTGAAGAACAAGATGTGGCCTGGCATAAAATGGGTGATCGGAAATATCCCTTGTCGCACAACCGGGTGCGCCATCTTTATGAAGACCGGGAGCGGCAACTCTGGGTGGCTACCGATGGTAGCATCAGCCGTTACGATCCGAAAAACCGTCAGTTTATTCATTATAGCATTGTGGACAGCACCCGTCGCTACAATGCCAACTGGGCGTATCATTTATTTGAAGACCGGGAAGGGAAACTCTGGATAGCCACTTGTCTCGGTGGAATCTTTGTGGTAGACAAACAGAATCTTATACGCTCTTCCGGTGGCACCTATATGGCAGAGAAGACGTACTCCATCCACAACGGCCTCTCGGGCATGTTCATCAACCAGCTAATCCCTGACCGTGAGGGGAATGTATGGGCATTGCTGTACAACAGTGCCAACAGCATCGAGAAGATAAATCCCCGCACAGGCGAGATAATCCATATCGCCCCGGACGAGTTGACAGGCGAAAGAACCCCCAACTTCATCCTCTCTGCCCAAGACGGTCATATCTGGATAGGTTTTCCTGGTGGTGTGATGCGTGTACAGCCTGATAACGATAGTATCCGCATGCTTCCTTTCGATGAGTACAATCACTATGCAATACTTTCCATGGCTGAGGCTGACGGAAAAATCTGGATATCTACTACCGACGGTTTCTGGGTGGCAGACCAGCAAACGCTGGAAATCCGTCGGCTGAATATCACTGATAAACGTTTCACCAGTATGTTCTTCGACCGGACAAGCGGAGAATTTTACTTGGGTACGGCAGATGGCTTTGCCATATCTTCACCGGAAGCTCTGCTGGCGGAACACACCGAAAAGCCTCTTATCTTGACTGCCATTTATATCAACAACCAACTGTATCAGCCCAATGCCTCACAAACTGATGTTTCACATTCCGGTACCGGACGATCCGGCACTTCCTTATTGCCCGAACAAAGTATCCGCTACTCGCAACGGATAGAACTGGCTTATGACCAGAATAACCTTGCCTTTGAACTTTCTGACCTGCCTTATTCTCTTGAAGAAAAAAGCAAACTTGTATATCGTCTGGAAGGTGTGGATCGTGAGTGGAACTTGCTGAAAGCGAATACAAACCGTATCACTTACAATAACCTGAGTTATGGAGACTATTGTCTGTTGGTGAGTAAGTTGGACGCTTATGGAAAACCATCGGACCGGACTTATACACTTGAGGTTCATATCATTCCCCCCTGGTACTATACTCCGTGGGCCAAGGCGCTCTATGTCTTGCTCTGTCTGGTACTGGTGATCTGGACCATCAACTTCTTCCGCGTTAAGAATCGCTTGAAGCTGGAGCGTATGGAGAAGGAGAAAATTTTGGAACAATCGCAGGCGAAGATGGAGTTCTTCACCAATCTTTCCCACGACCTAAAAACTCCGTTGAGCATGATTATCGCCCCTATCAGCAAGTTGCTGCCCGGTATCAAGGATCAGCAGGAGAAGAAACAACTGGAGCAGGTGCATCGAAATGCCATGAAGCTGAATTCACTCATTCATCAGGGATTAGACTTCAACCGGGTGGATAGTGGCAACAATACGTTGTTGATACTTTCTCAAATTGAACTAGTATCTTTTGCACGTGGTTTATTTGCCATGTATGCAGAGGAGAAGACGAAAGAGAAGAAGCTGACTTTCCATTTCTATACCGATCGTGAAAAGATATACATACAGATGGATGCCATAAAATTGGAATCTATCTTGGATAATCTTTTGTCTAATGCTGTGAAGTATACTCCGGAGGAGGGTGAGGTAACGCTTCGTTTACAGGCTTCTGATAAAAAGGTGAATATCTCTGTATCAGATACAGGTATCGGTGTTCCCCACCAGGATCAACCGTATGTCTTCCAGCGTTTCTTTCAATCTTCCAAGACGGCAGGCAAAAAGGAGGGAACGGGTATCGGACTATATTTGGTAAAGACTTATACTGAACTGCATGGCGGTAATGTTCACCTTTCTTCAGAAGAGAATAAAGGTACTACTATTATGCTGACCCTTCCGCTGATTGCTATGGAACAGCCTGTCGTAGAAATTTCTCCGGAAACTGTTTCTTCTGATATTGAACCTGTTGCTGCTGGAGTTGAAGTTGTGGTTCCAGATACAAATATGCCTGCTCCGGATGCCCCATTGCTTCTGATTGTGGATGATACTCCGGAAGTTGCAGAGTTTATCTATCAGATACTGCATACCAAATATCGTTGCCGTTTGGCGGATAATGGTAAGATAGGTATGGAACTCACTATGGAATTAATGCCCGATCTGATTATAGCTGATGTCATGATGCCCGTAATGGATGGGCTTGAAATGGTGCGTCATATCAAGAAGAATATTCCCACATCCACTATTCCCATTATCTTGCTGACGGCGAAAAGCGATAAGGAAACAGAGCTTGAAAGTATCCAGTTACATATAGATGCTTTCATTCCTAAACCCTTTGAACCGGATATTCTACTTTCGCGTGTGGAGCAGTTATTACATAGCCGGGAGACGCATGAGGCGAAAGCCCGTATGGAAGTTCTTTCCACCCCGAAAGAGATAGAGGCGGTTTCTTATGATGAGAAGTTCCTGGCAAGTGTAATTCATCTGATTGAAGAACACATCTCAGACTCCGAACTGAATGTGAATGCCCTTTGCGAATGGACCGGAATCAATAACAAGCAGATGTATCGCAAGATAAAGCAACTGACGGGCATGACACCTGTGGAATACATTAAGTCCATCCGCATGAAAAAGGCGGCTATGCTACTGAAACAGCAGAAGTTTACTGTGGCCGAAGTGATGTATATGGTTGGTTTCTCCAATCATTCCTATTTCTCTAAATGCTTCCAGGCTGAGTTTGGAGTGACCCCGAAGCAGTATGTTTGAGGAAGGAGTTCTCTATTATAAGAAGACTTCCGCGCCAAGCAGGTTGTTGAAATAGGTTGCATTGCGTTCATCCTCCAATCCGCCGTCGAGGGTGAATAGTAGCTGGTATCTGGTCTGTGTATTTGCCATTCCCACAACTACGGAAACCACCGCTTCTCGTTTGGGGAACTGAACTAAGGTGACTCCCTGCACCATTCCATCGGAATACTCGCTTGCTGCAAAAGCATTGTACACGGCATTGGGCACTTCATCCATTGTTCCCCAATCAATTTGTCTCATTTCCCATTGTGCTTCGGAGTTGAACCAGACCTTTGTGTCGAACCCATCCTGTATAAAGTCCGCTACATAATAAGTCTCATCCCGTGACCAGGCAACATCCTTGGCGGTGGGATACATTTTTTTCAGTGCTGTCTGTACATTGACAGGTGCATAATCGGCCAGGGCCGGAACTGATGTCAGGAGCATCAGAAGCAAGAAAGAATACGTCAACTTTTTCATTGTTCCTTCATTAGATTGTTATCGTTTCGAAAAGAACAACGGATGGTGAGTTTTGTTTAGCAAGGCTTTATTTATCAGGAATACTATCCAGTGGAAGTATAAACAGGAAACGTGCTCCTCCTGTGTAATTCTTATCCAGCTTCACTTCACCTTTCAGGCGTCCGGCAATGATGGAACAGATATTCAATCCGAGTCCTGTGCCCTGTTTGAATTCATCCAGCTTGCTGAACCGGTCGAAAACGCAATCTGCCTGGTCTGCCGGAATCCCCGGACCAGTATCTGCAACGGAGAAGGTTATCTTTCCCGGATTCTCCGCAAGAGAGCAATGAAGATGAATCTTACCCCGTTCCGTGTGTTTCTCCGCATTGGTCAGGAAATTGATAAGTACCTGTTGCAAGCGTTCTTTATCCGTTACAAACAGGAAGTCATTCGGCACATCGGAAGTGAAATAAGACTTCACTTCTTTCGGATTACGATGCACAACGGAAATCATTGCTACCTGGCATAATTCATTGCAACGGTGGGGTGCCAAATGCATTCTGTATTTACCACTTTCCAGACTGGCGAGGTCGAGGACATCATTGATCAGTGTAGTCAGCAACTCGGAATTCTGCTGGATGAGCATGCTGAATTCTTCCTTTTCTTCATCATCCACTTCCATGTCCGGAGTAGATAATACCTGTGAGAATCCGACTATGGCATTGAGCGGTGTGCGAATTTCGTGACTCATGTTCTGTATAAAGAAGCTTTTCATCCGGTCCGATTCCTCAGCATGATCGCGTGCAACGGTGAGTTCCTCGTTTTTCTCCTGTAGGATAGCCATTGTTCTGCGGCGTCTGTACAGGTAGAATATCAGGAAGCAGGTGAAAAGAAACAAGAATGAGAGCACAAGACTGAGGGTTACGATGTAATGTTGGGAGGCGCTTTGTTGCTCTTTTAAAATGGCTTTTTGTTTTTCCGCTTCTACATTGAGGCGTGCCAGATCCAGGTTCCGGTTTTCCAGTACTAATTTGCTATTCTCGATATTCATCATTTCCAGTTCAGACTGCGACTTCGTCCGATCCAGTTCCAGCTGGGTATTCTTCAGGTTGAGTGCTGTATTCTGATATTCCAGGGCTTTGGCATCTAGTTTTATCCGTTCAGTACCTATACGTGCGTTTAGTTCGGCAATGTCTGACGACTGTACCTGGCGGTTGACAGAATCCTGATAATTATGGAGCCAGTCATTATAGAAATAAGCTTTTTCATAGTTTCCAGATTTCAGATATATTTCATGGTGCATCTGGTAGACCGATAATAGATTGCGTAGGGAATCCGCTTCAGTGTGTGCCTGATCGTAATTTTTATTCAGAATGAGTTTATAGATATGCAAGCGTTGTACGGCTGTCTTGCGAATGACACCATATTGTTCTATTACCCGCGTGCATTCATCATAACAGGCATTAAAGTCATTGATACGCTTCATGGAATACAATGCTTCGCATTTGTTTAGCAGGGCGGCTACACGGCTTTCATTGGTTTTAGCAGCTTTAGTCGCTTTTTCCGCATATTCTAAAGCCATTTCACCTTCGCCTTTATCCCGATAATATTCAGAAAGGTTTATATACATATATGTCGGATCCTGATCGGGTAGATTCTTCAGCATATATTCCAACGCATTTTTGTAGTACTCTGTAGCTACTTCCCTGTTTTGACGCATATAGTAGATGTTTCCTAAAGTGTAGATACACGAAAATATCCCATACTTGTGCTGATCTTTGAAAGCCTGTACCTTCATCTCTTCAGCTTTTTGCAGGGCTCGCAATGAATATCCGTTGTTTAGCAGCCAATTGATTTCGTTGGTACAGGCTGAATAATAATATTGAAGATAATTGTTTTTTCTTGCCTCTTCTTTAGCTCGGGTTGCTGCCTGTTCAAGTTTCTCATAATTATTGGTACTCAAATAAAAACTAACAGGGATTGTTAGTGCCAGGCATTGTGCTTTCTTATCTTTCTTTTGCGTGGCTTCCGCATAAAGCGTATCAGCAATAAGCAATCCTTGGGGTTGAGTACGCCATTTGATGGCACGTTGGAAGATGGGATATAATGAGTCGTCTATTTTATAGGGATTATTTTGTGCCTCTGCAGAAATACAGAGTCCTGTAAGGAGTAGCAAAATTAGTATGTTGGTGTGTCTTCTCATTTTATCTCTTGTATAAAGGATGCGTCAAAGATACTTCTTTATGCTTAATAATTACAAGAATCTGGAGAAAAAATACCAGTTAATCAGATTTGTCGTTTATGGCTGTTATTATATCCTAACTCAGAAATTATCTATGGATGTCGCTGATAATCAGTGTATGTCCTTTTTGTGTCGTTTTATGTCCGATATCTGCTTTGACGGATAATCGCCCTCCATTACTTTTGCCGTCAAGAAAAACCAACTTGAATTTGATGACATGCAGAGACACATTCTTATCTTGATTACTTGTTTGCTGGCAGTAGTTGCTCCGGCACAGAACAAAGTACAAAAAAGCGTTCCTACTATCTATGTAGATGCCGGCGGCGTCATGCGTTGGTCGGATACGAAGAAAGAAGCTTCTTTCTTTGGTGTGAACTATACCTTACCCTTTGCGCATGCCTACCGGGCGATGGGCTATCTGGGAGTGGATCGTAAAGCAGCTATCGATCGTGATGTCTATCACATGGCACGCTTGGGACTGAATGCTTACCGTATTCACATCTGGGACGTTGAGATTTCCGATGCAGAAGGTAACTTGCTGGAAAATGAGCACCTGGAACTATTGGACTACCTTATTCATAAATTACAGGAACGTGGTATCCGTACTGTTATCACGGCACAGACAAATTTTGGCAACGGTTATCCGGAACGCAATCAGCCCACCGATGGCTTCTCATCCCATTATGATAAATGTGCTGTTCATAGTGATGTAGAAGCTATTGCTGCACAGGAAAAGTATATTGCTGCTCTTGTACGCCATGTGAATCCTTATACAGGTTATGCTTACAAAGACGATCCTTATATCGTAGGCTTTGAAATAAACAACGAACCTTGCCATCCCGGTACTGTTGCTGAGACGCGTAATTACATAAATAAGATGCTGTCCGCCCTGAAACGTGCAGGCAACCGCAAACCGGTGTTCTACAATGTCAGTCATAACCAGCATGTGGTAGAGGCTTACTATTCTACAGCCATACAAGGTACTACCTATCAATGGTATCCTATTGGTCTTGTATCCGGACATACCCGCAAGGGGAACTTCCTGCCTTCCGTAGACCGCTATGACATTCCTTTCTCCAATCTGAAAGGTTTCAATAAGAAGGCTCGTATGGTTTATGAATTTGATCCCGCTGATATTCTTTATTCTTATATGTATCCAGCCACTGTACGCACTTTCCGCACAGCCGGCTTCCAGTGGATTACTCAGTTTGCCTATGATCCTATTGACATGGCAGCCTACAATACCGAGTACCAGACTCATTACCTGAATGTAGCATACACCCCGAATAAAGCTATCGGATTGATGATTGCCGCAGAAGTGGCACAGAAAGTGGGCAGGGGAGAGAGTTTTGGCAGTTATCCGGCAGATACATTATTCAATGACTTCCGTGTCAGCTACGTGCAGGATTTAAGCGAACTGAATGACGGAGAGAAATTCTACTATTCCAATACGACTCAAACCCGTCCGAAAGATATTTCTCAGCTTCGCGCAATAGCCGGTTGTGGCAAATCTCCGGTGGTGAATTATGAAGGTACGGGCGTTTATTGGCTGGATCGTCTGGAAGAGGGTGTTTGGCGCTTGGAAGTAATGCCCGATGCGGTACAGGTTAGTGATCCGTTTACAAGGCCTTCTTTGGATAAAGAAGTAATGCGCATTGTCTCCGGTGCATGGGATATGACTCTGAATTTACCTGATTTAGGTAAGCAATTCCGGGTGAACGGTTTGAATAATGGAAATACATTCAGTACACAAGCTGCGAATGGTAAGATTTCTACCCTTCGTCCGGGTGTCTATCTGTTACAGCGTGAAGGTATATCTGCTTCCGGTAAATGGACTGCTGATGCCCATTGGCAGAATATTACTCTTGGTGAATATGTACGTCCATCCATTTCTGATAATAAAGGTTTTACTGTTACTCATTCTCCTGCCAAGGCAGTAGATGCCGGTAAAGATTTACAGATAGAGGCTATTGTGGCAGGCCATGAAATGCCCGATTCCGTTATTATTTATACAGATAAGATATCCTTCTGGAATGAAAAGAATCCTTATCTGAAAATGAATCATGCAGGCGGCTACACTTATCGTGCTACCGTACCTGCTACAGAGATAAAAGAGGGTTGTTTTAGGTATAACATCGTCGTTTGTCAAGGCGAAAAGCGACAAACGTTTCCTTCGGGAGTAGCCAGGAGTCCACTGGATTGGGACTATACTTCGGCTACCCTGTGGGAAACCAACGTAGTTGCTCCTGAAAAATCACTGCCTCTGCTGGAAATAGTGGATGCTGATAGTAAGTTGGAAACATATACTATGTCCGAATGGAGCCGCACGAATCGCCAGTTAATACAAAATGCACCGACAGATAAGCCGACCTTGCGCATCACTTTCGAGTCTAAAGATAAGGCGTCTGTCTTCGTTCTTCGTCGTTACATTAAAGATGATATCGATGGACGCCCTGATCGGCTCGCTTCCTGCCGCACTTTGTGTATCCATGCAAAGAAGATCCCCGAAGGACTAAAAGCCGGCTTCATTACTTCTGACGGATATACCTATCTTGCTTCGTGTGCCGCTGCGACTGATGGTATCATTCGCGTATCCTTGCAGGATTTGAAGCAAACAAATACAGCTTTACTTCCCCACGTCTATCCGGTCTTCCTTGATAATTATTTCCGTCCGCAGACTGAAATACCTTTCAAGGTAGAAGGGATTGAAACTCTCGAACTCTCTTTTGATGGAGTTGCTGAAAAGTCTACGGAAATAGAGATAGGGAGTATCTGGCTTGAATGATTATGCTTTTATTTATTATATTTGTATCATTGATAACTATATTTGCCATGAAACACATGAAATTTTTGTCTTTCTTTTTGGGTATTACTTTTTCTATAGTAGCGTGTAGCAGTAATAACGAAATAATTCCTGTGCCCGATGTCGATCCCGATGGTGACGATGGAACTACAGAGGTAGAATTTGCCAAAGGTGCTGACATAGGATGGGTCACCGAATACGAATCCAAAGGCTACAACTTCTATAATGCCAAAGGTGAGCAGCGTGAGTGCACGGCTCTGATGAAGGAACTGGGGCTTAATGCCATCCGTATTCGCGTATGGGTAGACCCGAGTAAACATGGCAATTGGTGTAACACTGCCGATGTGGTGGAGAAGGCCAAAAGAGCCAAAGAGTTGGGGATGGATGTAATGATAGACTTTCATTACAGTGATTGGTGGGCCGACCCCGCCCAGCAAAACAAACCCGCGTCATGGGTAGGAAAAAATCTGGCAAACTTGAAAAGTGCCATTAAAGACCATACAGTGAGTGTACTTCAGGCCTTGAAGGCGATAGGGGTTATTCCTAAATGGGTGCAAGTGGGGAATGAAATTCGCCCGGGCATGTTGTGGGATGAAGACGTGGCTTTGAGCGGTGCATCTTATAATGTGACGGAGAAGGATTTGAAAGATGCACCGGCAAGTGCTACCGACAAAGTGGTATACCCCATGAATTGGGCCAACCTTGGTGCTTTCGTCACTACCGGATACGATGCTGTGAAGTCAGTTTTTCCCGATGCTATTGTGATTGTTCACTTGGACAATGGATGGGACAGCGGCTTGTTCACCTGGTTCTTCGATGAATTGAAGAAGAATGGCGGCAAGTGGGACATGATAGGTATGTCGCTTTACCCTTATTGGTCGCGTGATTCCAAAGAAGGCTATTCATCTGCCGATGCCGTCATTACGGACTGTATCAGCAACATCAAGGCTTTGAGCACCAAGTACAATTGTGATGTAATGGTGGTAGAAACCGGTATGGAGTGTGCCGATGACAATGGTAAATTGGCAAGTAACTCTGTTTTGAACGAGGGAAAGAGGCAGCTTGCCCGTATCTTGAAGGAGTGCAAGGAAAATACCAACGGTCGTTGTAAAGGAGTGTTCTATTGGGAACCGGAGTGCAGGCCGAGTCAATATAGATTGGGAGCATTTACAGAAGAGGGTCGTCCTACTGTTATAATGGATGCTTTTAAATAACATTAATTAAATACTTTGATTGAAAATGAAGAAGATACTATTCATCTCTTTCTCCTGCTGTATTCTTTTTTCTTTGATGGCAAAAGCTCAGCGTATAGAAACACTGTTGGAGAAGAACTGGAAGTTTACAAAAGGTGAAGTAGCGGAAGCCATGAAGCCTGAATTTGATGATCGCAAATGGGAAACCGTAACTGTACCTCACGACTGGGCCATCTTCGGTCCTTTCGATCGCAGCAACGACTTGCAGGAAGTAGCAGTAACGCAGAACTTCGAAAAGAAGGCTTCTGTCAAGACCGGACGTACAGGTGGACTCCCTTACGTAGGAATAGGTTGGTATCGTACTACGTTCGATGCTCCCGCTGATCAGCAGACGACACTTGTCTTTGATGGTGCAATGAGTGAAGCCCGTGTATACGTCAATGGGCAAGAAGCATGTTTCTGGCCATTCGGTTATAATTCTTTCCATTGTGATGTCACCGAGCTTCTGAATAAAGATGGTAAAAACAATACCCTTGCTGTACGTCTGGAGAATAAGCCTCAATCTTCCCGTTGGTATCCTGGCGCAGGACTTTATCGCAATGTGCGTGTAGTGAGTACTGATAAAGTGCATGTTCCTGTATGGGGTACTCAGCTGACTACTCCTCATGTTTCTGATGAGTATGCCTCAGTACGTCTGTTGACGACTATTGCTAATGATGAAGGAAAAGATATCCGTATCGTAACAGAAATTATCTCTCCCGATGAGAAAGTTGTTGCAACGAAGGATAATACCCGTAAGATTAATCATGGTCAACCTTTTGAACAAAACTTCCTGGTGAATGCTCCTTGTTTGTGGTCGCCGGAGACACCTTATTTATATAAGGCTGTTTCCAAAGTCTATGCCGATGGCAAGCAAACGGATGAATATACTACTCGTTTCGGCATCCGTAGCATAGAAATCATTGCCGACAAAGGATTCTTTCTGAATGGTAAGCACCGTAAGTTCCAGGGGGTATGTAATCATCACGATCTTGGCCCGTTAGGTGCTGCCATCAATGTTGCTGCATTACGTCGCCAACTCACACTGTTGAAAGATATGGGTTGCGATGCTATTCGTACCGCTCACAATATGCCTGCGCCGGAGTTAGTGCAACTCTGTGATGAAATGGGCTTTATGATGATGGTGGAACCTTTCGACGAATGGGATATTGCCAAATGTGAGAATGGCTATCACCGCTATTTCAACGAGTGGGCAGAACGCGATATGATAAATATGCTGCATCAGTTCCGCAACAATCCTTGTGTCGTGATGTGGAGCATCGGCAATGAAGTTCCTACCCAATGTAGCCCGGTAGGCTATAAAGTTGCTTCTTTCTTACAGGATATCTGTCATCGTGAAGACCCGACACGTCCTGTTACTTGCGGTATGGATCAGGTTTCCTGTGTTTTGAAGAATGGTTTTGCAGCAATGATTGATGTACCCGGTTTTAATTATCGTGCACACCGTTATCTGGAAGCTTATGAACTGCTACCGCAGAATATAGTGCTTGGTTCCGAAACTTCTTCTACCGTTAGTTCCCGTGGCGTATATAAATTTCCTGTAGAGAAACGCGGGGATGCAAAGTATGACGATCACCAGTCTTCCGGTTATGATTTGGAGCATTGTTCTTGGTCTAATGTCCCCGATGAGGATTTTGCTTTAGCAGATGATTACGACTGGACTATCGGTCAATTCGTTTGGACAGGATTCGATTATCTGGGTGAACCTTCTCCCTATGATACGGATGCATGGCCGAGTCATAGTTCTTTGTTTGGTATTATTGACCTTGCCAGCCTCCCTAAAGACCGCTACTATTTGTATCGCAGTCTTTGGAATAAGAATGTGAATACACTCCATGTACTTCCTCACTGGACATGGCCGGGTAGGGAAGGAGAGAATACTCCTGTTTTCGTTTACACAAACTATCCGACTGCCGAACTTTTCGTTAATGGGAAAAGTTATGGTAAACAGCATAAACTGACAGCTGAAGAAAGTAAAGCTATTCAAGGCAAAGATGCGCTTGCTCTCCAACGTCGTTACCGCTTGATGTGGATGGATATTCCTTATGAGCCAGGTGAAGTGAAAGTCGTAGCTTATGATGCTTCAGGTAAAATAGCAGAGGAGAAAGTGGTCCGTACTGCCGGTAAACCTCATCACCTGGAAGTGGTAGCTGATCGTTCGCAACTTACTGCCGATGGCAAAGACTTGGCCTATATCACAGTTCGCGTGGTTGATAAAGATGGAAACCTCTGTCCTTCGGACAGTCGTCTTGTTAACTTTACGGTGAAAGGTGCGGGCTATTATCGTGCTGCTGCTAATGGAGATGCTACTTCACTCGATTTGTTCCACTTGCCGAAGATGCCTGCTTTCAGCGGTCAGTTGACGGCAATTGTTCAGACTGCCGAGCAAGCCGGTGAGATCGTATTTGAAGCTAAAGCCAAAGGGGTAAAGTCCGGTAAACTTACACTTTATTCTTCAAAATAAAAAGGTATTGATTTAAGAAGATTTTCCATTCCTGTCCTCCCGTTTGTAATTATAACAAATGTGCGACAGGGATGGGATATGTACGACCCATAATGGTTGCTTTATATAGGAGGCTGAATTAGTGAGGACGAGGATATGCCTAATTGTCATTGTGACAAATTGTATTTTAGGTTAGCTGAGAGTGCGCTATTTCTGGCCGTAGACCTATAGAGTTGGAAATATGACAATGAAAAGAAACAAATGTCAGACTAATAGTTGAATAGCGAAATGTTTACATTCGTTTTAGAATGAAATATTCATGGAAAATAGCTCTTATAGGTGAGAGACGTGATGCAAATAAGTGTATTGGCTGTAAGTAGTAACCCTTTTGCTTGTAAGTAGTAACTCTTTTACCTGTAAGTAGTAACCTTATCACCTGTAAGTAGTAACCCTTTTCTGTATAAATAGCTATCAAAGCTGCAATAATATGCGGTTTTAGTGCATTCTTATTCTTTATTTATTCGAAGAATGTGCTGGTTTGCGAATTTACAAAATGAGGTATGTCATGAAAATGGGGAATGGGATAGCATTATGGATGTAAAATAAGTGTTTCTATTGTTGTTTTGACATTTTGTAATTCTTTGTTCCTTGAAAATGATTATGTATTTGTCTATCTCAAAGACTAATCCTTTTCTTGTGTAATGGCGCAACTTCCTGCAATCGTTTGCACTGTTGCAATTGCATATTTCTCATATTTCTTATATTTTAATATTTTAATAAAGCATATTTTTGTTGCGTCGTGTTATAGATACCTTATAAAAGAAAAAGCAATCGAAAGATAATTTCGAATATATAATATAGGTAATTAATATTGTTAACTTTAATTTTTTAAATGCATGAAGCAAGTTAATCTTAGAATCTATCGAATGATTCTTCCCCTATTGATGGGGTTATTCTTGTCTGTTAGCGTTTATGCACAGAACATCACCGTGAAAGGGCATGTAAAAGATGCCATGGGTGAGGTGATTGGCGCTAATGTCGTGGAAAAAGGTAATACCTCGAATGGTACAATCACCGACCTTGACGGTAATTTTACACTGAGTGTTCCCAAAGGGGCAACGCTGGTGGTTTCTTTCATTGGATATCAGACTCAGGAAGTGGCTGCGGCTCCTTCGGTAATTATTACCTTGAAGGACGATGCCGAGTTGTTGAGTGAAGTTGTCGTAATTGGTTATGGTCGCGCTAAGAAAAACGATTTAACCGGATCGGTGACAGCTATCAAACCTGATGAAATGAACAAAGGTTTGCAGGTTAGTGCGCAAGACATGATTACTGGTAAGATTGCTGGTGTTAATGTTCAGAACAGTGGCGGTGAACCGGGTGGTGGAGCTTCAATTCGTATTCGTGGTGGTTCATCATTGAATGCCAGCAATGATCCGTTGATTGTAATCGATGGTTTGGCTATGGATAATTACGGTATGCAAGGTATGTCCAACCCTTTAAACCTTGTAAATCCTAATGATATTGAAAGCTTTACAGTATTGAAAGATGCATCTGCTACAGCAATCTATGGTAGCCGTGCTTCTAATGGTGTTATTATTATTACCACAAAGAAAGGACGCAAAAATATGAAGCCGACTATTTCTTATAATGGAAATGTATCGGTGAGTACTGTGACTAATAAGTTGGATGTGCTGAGTGCTAATGAATTCATGAACTTTATAAAGAACAAGAGTGGATTGGAAGGTGCTGATTGGGAAGCCAGTGACTATTATAAGAATATGGGTTACTGGAGTGCATATAATGCTGATGGAACACCAGCTGATGGAGCTCAACATCTTTTTGCTGATACAGATTGGCAAGATGAGATTTACCGCACGGCCATTGCTACCGACCATAACATCACGTTGACTGGTGCTTATAAGAATCTTCCTTATCGTGTTTCTTTGGGTTATACAAAACAGCAAGGTATTCTTAAAACCTCAGACTTTGAGCGTTATACAGCTAGTGTGAGCTTGAATCCTACTTTCTTGAACGATCATTTGACTGTGAATTTTAATGCCAAAGGAATGTATTCTAATACAACGTATGCTAATACCAGTGCTATTGGTGCGGCCAGTGAAATGGATCCAACAAAGCCTGTTATGATTGACAGTGAATTCTACAACAAAAACTTTGGTGGCTATTTCCAATACAGTTCACCTGTAGATCGTGGTGATGATGAGTGGAAATATTCTATTAACTCTCTGTCTACGCGTAATCCTATGGCTTATTTAAATACAACTTCAGATAAGGGTAAAGGTAAGGAGCTGACTGGAAATATTGAGTTGGATTATAAAATTCATGGTCTTGAAGATCTCCATTTACATGTGAATGCCGGTATGGACTTGAAGAGTGGTAAGAGTGACAAATATTATAGCCGTTATAATTACGACAATTATTATTATGGCAGTCAGGGCTGGAATACTCAGGACACTTATAATCTTTCACTGAATATGTATGCCCAGTACACTAAGGATTTTGGCAAGAATCATCATTTCGATGTAATGGGTGGTTATGAATGGCAGCATTTCCATAAAGAAACTGATTATTACTATTACGGTACTTATCCTGATACCAACAAGGAACATCCCGGTGAAATAAAAGACCCGTCAGAGAATACTCTCTATAAGACTGAGAATTATTTGGTATCTTTCTTTGGTCGCTTGAACTATTCGTTGATGGATCGTTATTTACTGACTGTTACGCTGCGTAATGACGGTTCTTCACGTTTCCATAAAGACAATCGTTGGGGACTGTTCCCTTCTGTTGCAGCTGCATGGAAAATCAATGAAGAAGCTTTCCTCAAAGATTCTAAAGTCGTTTCTGATTTGAAACTTCGTTTAGGTTGGGGTAAAACTGGTCAGCAGGAAGGTATTGGCGATTACACTTATTTTGCTTCTTATACGACTAATGGTTTGGGTGCATATTATCCAATTGTAGGCAACGGTATGACTTACCGCCCTGATGCTTATAATGCCGCCCTGACTTGGGAAAAGACTACTACCTACAATGCTGGTATTGATTTGAGTCTTTTAAATGATCGTTTTACTGTAAATTTAGATTATTATTACAGAAAGACTACTGACCTTATCAATACAGTGGCTGTTGCTGCAGGTTCTAACTTTAAGAATAAGGTTACAAGTAATATTGGTGAGTTACATAATCAGGGTGTCGAATTGTCGTTCACTTATCGGCCTATCCAAACGAAAGATTGGCGTTGGGAATTGGGTTATAATATAACTTATAATGATAATAAGATTGATAAGCTGTTAGCAAGCGATGATGCTGATTATAAAATCCTGCATGGAGGTCTTGCTGTAGGTGATTCTGGCTCAGATGGTATTAAAGCTTGGGCTGTGGGACATCCGGTATCAGCTTTCTATACTTATCAACAGGTTTATGACCAGAATGGCCAACCTATTGAGGGACAGTTTGTAGATCGTAATGGAGATGGTACTATCAACTCGGCAGACCGTTATTTCTATAAAAAGGCTGATGCTGATGTGATAATGGGTATGACGTCTAAATTGATTTACAAGAATTGGGACTTTGGCTTTTCTCTTCGTGCAAGTCTTGGTAATTATGCTTATAACGGTGTAGAAGCCGGACGCTCGAATATTTCTGTAGAACGTTTGTTCAATGGTAATACATGGCACAATGTAACCAATATGGCAATGGCCAAGGATTGGAGTTATATTTCTACGGAAGATGCTTTGTCTGACTACTTCATTCAGAATGCTTCATTCTTAAAGTGCGATAATATCACTTTGGGATATAGCTTCGAAAAGTTATTCGGAATGAAAATTAGTGGTCGTGCTTATCTTACAGCTCAGAATGTCTTTACAATCTCTAAATACAAGGGCATTGATCCGGAAATCAATGGTGGCTATGATGGTAATATTTACCCCCGTCCATTCACTGGTGTATTTGGTGTAAGTCTTAATTTCTAAACCATATTATAGAAAAATAACATGAAAACAAAAATACTGAAATCAATAATACCTGCTGCGGCACTTGCGCTAACATTGAACTTTAGTTCTTGTATAGGCGACTTGGATGTCAGTCCAATTAATCCGCAGCAAACGATGGAGTTCGATAATGACGCCGTCTTCAACAAAATTTATGCTAGTTTTAGTCTGACAGGGCAATCAGGACCTAATGGCAATGGTGATATTGATGATGTTGATGAAGGACGTTCAGGTATGTTCCGTTCTCAGTGGTATCTCAACGAATTTACTGCTGACGAGGCACATTGGGTATGGGCAACAGATGCTGGTATACCGGAATTGCTTCACAACTCATGGGGAGAGAGTTGCGTATTCTCGGCTGCTCTTTATTATCGTCTTTATTTCACAATTACACTTTGTAATTTCTATTTAGGTCAAGAGGGTAATGCAGCAGACCAAGAGATACGTAATGCGGAAGTACGTTTTATACGTGCTTATAACTATGCGCTTGTTATGGACTTGTATGGAAATGCGGCCTTTACTGAAACTGTGTCTGCTGAAATGGCTTTAGGCTATTCAAGAAGCCAGTTTTTTGAATATGTTGAGAGAGAATTAAAAGAATGTGCTGATTTGATGGCAGAACCTGGTAAAAATACTTACGGTCGTGCTGACCGTGTGGCTGCTTGGAACCTCTTGGCACGTATTTATTTGAATGCAGAAGTCTATACAGGTACACCTCGTTGGGATGATGCCATGACTTATGCTGAAAAGGTTATCAATAATGGTTATTATCATCTTAATACAACGGGAGCTACTAATCCGGTAACTGGTGAGAAATATACAGGTTATCAAATGTTATTCTTGGCCGATAATAATCGTAATGGAGCACAATATGAAAATTTATTGGTAGGTCTTACTGATGGTGAAACTACCAAAAGTTATGAAGGAACTAATTTCCTTATCCAGGCGTCTTACTCTAACAAGGTGCCGACAGACAATTATGCTCCTTCAGGTGCCGATAATAATTGGGGTAAATGTATTCGTTTGCGCAAGCAACTTATTGATAAGTTCTTTACGACTAAACCTGCTGAAGCTGCAACATTGCAGAATATGATTACTGCCGCAAATGACGACCGTGCATTGTTCTTCAATAAAGGAATGGATATTTCTGTTTCCGATGAAGGTACTGATGAAAATTTGGGATATAGCTGCGTGAAATTCCGCAATGTTAATTCTGATGGAAGTAATAATGCTGTTATTGAATTTGTCAATACAGACCTGCCTGTTATGCGTATAGCTGAGGCTTATTTGACTTATGCGGAAGCTTCAGTTCGTAAGAATGGCGCTGTTGGTAATAGTGATGCCAAAGCGAAAATAGATGAATTGCGTACACGTGCACATGCTCCTGTAAAGAGTACTTATACATTGGATGATATCTGTGATGAATGGAGCCGTGAGTTCTGGCTTGAAGGACGTCGGCGCGTTGATCTTATTCGTTTTGGCAAGTTTTCCGGACAGTCCAGCTATAAGTGGGAATGGATGGGAGGTGTTTATGAGGGCAATCAATTCCCCTCTTATATGAATATTTTCCCTTTGCCGGTAAATGAGATCTCGAATAATAAAAATCTGAAACAGAATACTGGTTATTAATCTCTAAATGAAAACAAGGAATATGAAAAAATATATTATCGCATCTTTGTTGGCAGGTGTTGCTCTTATGGGCTTTACATCGTGTGAAGATGACAGAGACTCCAATCCTACCTTGACGGTACCTGATAGTTTTGTGCTGAATATACCTGCATTGGCTGGTAATGTGTATGATTTAGCTAATTGTGAAGGGATTGAACTGTCTTGTAAACAACCAGAGTTTGGTTATACGGCTGCTGTAAGCTATTATCCGCAACTTTCATTGACTAATGAATGGGAAAATGTGCTTGATGAGAACGGTGAAATAGTAGGCAATCCCAAATTTGTACAATTGGAAAGTTATAGTACGAAGGCTAAATTTGATGTTGCTGCTAAAGATTTCAATAAAGCCATTATGAAAATAGGTGGATATACGGCAGAAGAGCAAATACCAGATAATCTGGATGTATATATACGTCTTAATGGCGTTCTGAGTTCTAAGCAAAACACTTATTCAAACAGTATAACAGTGAAAGTTAAACCTTTCTTTCAAGCATTGGTTGCTGCGGATACTGAATTATGGTATCTTATCGGTGCTTGTGTAGGAGATGGTGCATGGGGGGCAGAAATTGGTGTTTCTGTTTATCCGATGTCTCCAGTAGAAGGTGGTAAGTTTGATGAAGTAACGGGTAAAGGACCGCTTACTTATACAGGTTATTTCACACCTGAGCTTGGTTTCAAGATTGTTCGTGTTCCCGGTGAGTGGGCCGATCAATGGGGAGCTGTTGATGGAGATATTAATCAGCCTCGTTTGAAAGATGATAGTGGTGAAGGTTCTGATTTTAAAGTTCCTTCGGCAGGCTATTATCGAATTGACCTTGATTGTTATACGAACACTTTGACATTCACTGCCCTTGACAAGGAGCCGGCTGAATACTCGCAGATGATGATTGCAGGTGACTTTACTAATTGGGGAGATGGAGCTGTGAGCATGTCTCCAGTAGATACTTATGCGGGTGCTCGTCCACATGTATGGATGTACGATATGAGCATAACTGAAAATACAGGGATGAAGTTCCTCGTTGATAGCAGCTGGAATCCTAACTGGGGCGGTGATAAGTTCCCGTTTGGTTGGGGTGTCGGCGGCGGCGGTAATATTCCTGTAGAGGCTGGCGATTATCGAGTCATCTTTAATGATATTACCGGTTACTATCATTTTTACAATAAATAATAATGAATAAATAATTGATTAGTATGAGAAAATCATTCATATATGGTATAGTTCTTACAACCGCGTTTCTTAGCGGTTGTAAAGGAGATTATGATGACTGGGCAGCTCCTCAAGGTTTTGATGCGGAGGAGGCTAAAAATATAAGTGTGAATATTACGCCTGCTGCGGCCATTGAAATGGAGAATGTTACTACTGAAACTATTCAGCTTTTTACAGCGTCGATAGATGCTCCGGAAGGTATGGAAGTTACTGCTTATGAAGCTGTACTGAGCAAAATAGATGAGAATGGAGTTGCACAGGGAAAAACTGTCTTGGCAGCTGATGCTTCAGGAAATGTATCTACTAAAGAAGTCGTAAGTGCAGTGGAGAGTTATTATGGTAAGAATCCGATTGCACGTAAATTGGCTATAACTGTAATGGCATACATTAAACAAGCTGAACAAGCTTTTTGTGTAAGTTCCAATCAAGCAGAAATACAAGTAACACTTATTAAACCTGACATCTCAGAATCTTATTATCTTGTTGGCGATATGGCTGGATGGGATGAGGCAAGTATGATAAAATTCACCCATAGTGATGTGAATGTTTATGATGATCCTGTGTTTACCATCTCCATAACTACAACAGTTGATGATCAATATTGGAAAATTATTCCTCAAAAGAATATTGACGCAGGTGACTTCTGGGCAAATCCTGGAGTTGTAGGTCCTAAAGTTGATGGAGATGATGCTATGAGCGGTCAACTCGTGAATGAGGGTGCTGGTGCAGGAAAGATTGCGAAAGCCGGTAAGTATAACATGACTATTAATATGATGGATTATACTTATGAAATTACGGAAGCTCCTACGGAACTTTATATGACGGGCAGTGAGTACTCTTGGGGTGGTGTATGGAAACAACTTACTCCGGTAAATGGTACAGGCACTGATTATTGGACGATTGTATATTTGAGTGTCGGCGAAAAGATTAAATTCGCTCCGCAGGCCGATTGGGGAAATGATTTTGGTGGTCAGGCAACAGTGAATGATGAAGCTGGTGCAGGTTTGGTTGCTGATACTGATAATAATTTGGAAGCCAAGAATGCCGGTTGGTATCTGCTTCATGTTGTTAATGGTGCAGAACGCATAGTTAATGTGTTGGCTCCGAACGTTTACTTGACAGGTGATACGGCTCCCGGAGGATGGAGCATTGATGAAACAGGAAAGTTTGTTGTTCCGGAAACAAAAGATGGAGAATTTGTCTCTCCTGCATTCGTGGCAAGTAAAGAAGTGCGTATGTGCGTCAATTTTGGTGGCTACGATTGGTGGAAGGTGGAATTTATTGTTCTTGATGGAAAGATTGTTTATCGTGGCAACGGTGGCGATCAAGAACGGGTAAGTGTTTCAGAAGGCCAGAAAGCCTATTTGAATTTCACTGACGGTACAGGAACTTTTAAGTGATCCTATTTTAGAATTTAAACCAGGCCCTCTTCCTCATTTTTCTAAATATGGGGGAGAGGGCTTGTCTTATCTTACACATAATCTAGCAAAAACAGTCTGATAAGAGGTTTTGGAGGAAAAAATCATCCTAAATGAACGAGAGAGGATGGTATGATATGTTTTTGCTTTATGTTAATAAAAGAGATGTATTCTTTAGGTCATGCAACCGTTTGCATTATTTCTTCTCTTGCTTCTGTTTCAAGCACTTGATAATTTGAGATAACTACTGTACTTTTGAACTATTAACTCATAAATTGATACCGAATGAAAAGACTCTACGCTTTTTTTATTTGCTTGTTAGCTGTTTTAGCTATGCAAGCGCAAATAGTAACTACTACTCCGGATTTCCCAACAGAAAATGATGAGGTAACCATTATCTTTGATGCAACGAAAGGTACCGCAGGACTGAAAGGCTTTACTGGTGATGTGTATGCACATACAGGAGTGATACTTAGTACGGGTACAAGTTGGCAATATGCCCCAACTTGGGGAGATAACTCGGCGAAGTATAAACTGACTTCATTAGGAAATGATAAATGGCAACTGAAAATAACCCCTAATATTCGTGAATATTATGGCGTTAAAGATGGAGAAACAGTAAAACAATTAGCTTTTGTTTTTCGTAGTGCAGATACATCAAAAGAAGGCAAGGATACGGGTGATAAAGATATATTCGTAGATGTGCATACTGCCGGTTTAACCGTTCGTTTCGATCAGCCTGATGAGAAAGAAAATTTGATTACAAATACTGCTCTTACAATTAAAGCTTCTGCTTCTGTTGCTTCAACTCTAAAACTCTATGTAGGTGCTACTGAGATAGCTACGGAAGCTAATGCTACTACAATTTCCCAATCTTATACATTCTCAGCTGCCGGAAGCTATACGTTGAAAGCAGAAGCTACCGCTAATGGTAAAACTGTTTCTGCTACACAAGAAGTAACAGTGCTGAATGGAACAAGTACCTCGGAGACAATGCCCAAAGGTGTGCGTCCCGGTATTAACTATATCAGTGATACAGAAGTGACTTTAGTACTACAAGCTCCGAAAAAAAAGTATGTATATGTAGTGGGTGATTTTAATGATTGGACACTTAAACCAGACTATCAGTTGAAACAAGATGGTGAATATTTCTGGATAACTCTTTCCGGATTGATAAAAGGTGAAGAATATGCTTTTCAATATTTGGTAGATGGCTCTATTTATATTGCAGATCCTTATACAGACAAAGTTCTGGATCCTTGGAACGATCATGAGATTGAAAGTACGACATATCCGAATCTGAAACCTTATCCAACCGGAAAAGCAGAAGGTATTGTTTCTGTATTACAAACAGGACAAACTGCATATAATTGGAAAGTGAAGAACTTCGAACGTCCGGCTTCTGAGCAATTGGTTATTTATGAAATGTTGATTCGTGATTTTACTGAAGAACATACATTTAATGCTGCAAAAGAAAAGCTGGAATACCTGAAGAATCTGGGAGTGAATGCGGTTGAATTGATGCCAATAAATGAGTTTGAAAATAACAAGAGTTGGGGATATAACCCTTCATTCTATTTTGCCGTAGATAAGTATTATGGTACAAAGAATGATTTAAGAGCTTTTGTGGATGAATGTCATAATCAAGGGATGGCTGTTATTATCGATCTTGTGCTCAATCATAGTTTTGGTCAGTCTCCTTTCTATCTTTTGTATAAGGATGTGGATGGGAAGCCCTCTGCTGATAATCCGTGGTATAATCAAGAATCAAATATAAAGAATCCGAGCCTTTCATGGGGATATGATTTTAATCATGACAGTGAATATACCCGTGCTCTGGTAGATAGTGTAGCTGGTTTTTGGATGTCGGAATACAAAATAGATGGTTTCCGTTATGATTTTACGAAAGGATTCTCCAATACTCCTTATGGAGTGAATGACTGGGCAAATGGACCGGATAATGCACGTATTAATAACCTGAAGCGTATGTCGGCTGCGGTACAAAAGCGCCAACCGGGTGCTTATGTTATTTTTGAACATTTGGCAGCTGCCAATGAAGAAAAGCAGTTGGGAGATGCGGGTATCTTGCTATGGCGTAATAAAAATGAAGCATATTGTGAAACTGCTATGGGATGGAGTGGTTCAAAAACCGATTTTTCTGGTTTATTTGCGGGGACATCCAGTATGCCTGCTGGTAGTTTAGTGGGATATATGGAAAGTCACGATGAGGAACGTACAGGATTTAAAGCCTGGAAATGGGGAAATACCGGAGTAATAGCATCAACTACGAGTACAAATACCGGAATGAGTCCTGCAACAGGAAGTAATATTAATCTCTCTACCCGTACCAAACGTTTAGCCACAAATGCGGCTTTCTTTCTTACCGTACCCGGACCAAAGATGATCTGGCAATTTGGTGAGTTAGGGTATGATTTCTCTATAAACAACAATAGTGATGGTTCTAATTATGACGATCAGGGCGGTTATCGTACGGATCCTAAACCTATACGTTGGGACTATTTTGAAGATGCTGACCGAAAAGGATTGTATGAAACGTATGCTGCCCTTTTAGATTTTCGTCATTCATATCCTGAACTATTTGCTTCGAATACTACATTTAGCTGGAAGGTAGGTACTACAAACTGGGATAATGGACGTACCTTGTCAGCTACTTCTACCGATGGCAAGTCTTTTGTAGTGGTTGGAAACTTTACTTTGGCAGATAAGAACCTTTCTGTAACTTTCTCGGAAACAGGTACATGGTATGAATTTCTGAAAGATAATGAGCCATTGAGTGTGTCAGGTACTACACAGACTATTGCTGTCCCTGTTCATGAATTCCGTCTCTTTACTAACTTTAAACCGACTTTGACAGGGATTGAAACCACTACTCCTGATGCGGAAGTGCCTTTGATATATTATAATAAGGCGATAGATACTTTGGTGTTACCAGCTGGAGAGGCTAAACGTGTAGAAGTATATTCTGTAAACGGAATGCTGGTGATGACGCAGGAAAAGTGTACTTCTGTAGGCTTGTCAGCCTTACCTGTTGGCTACTATATGGCACGGGTCTATATGGAAGATGGTAAAGTACAGGTTTGCAAAATAATGAAATAGGTTAGTTGTTGTAAATATGGTTGTAAATTGGTGTTTTTCAAAGAAAGCTGCGAGTATATTACTCGCAGCTACTTCTTTTTTAGTAATGTCTTGCAGTGATAATGTAAAAGAGTTATCTCCGTTAAATATAGATAAATTAGGTATCACCATACCTGATGGACAATCTCGTGAGTATTCTTATACAGATAAAAATGGTGGCTTCTACTATGGAATGACCTCTACTGATGATTGGGGAGACTGGTATGCAGGTTGGAATATCTATGCTAAACGTATCTTTGCTGATTACCGTTTGTATGTGGATGGTGAAAGATTGTATCGGAAAGATGCTCGCACATCGGTATATCCTGACAGATTAATCCGCCATTATGGAAGGGCTGTGGAAACATTTTCTCTGGTGGATGAACCAAAGTTATTATATGTTCGTATGGATAGTGTGCAGGGAAAACAGATTTCATTAATGTTGATAGGAGGAAATGTCGTAGATGCACGGAAAGAGGGAAATTCAATACTTTATACAGCGAAAGAATCGCCGGAGAATGTAATACGCATAGCACCTGTAAAAGAAGTGGGAATAGAATTTGCTGATAGTCTGATAACTGTTTCGACTTCTTCCGATGGTTTCCTGATCGCTTTCGGTACCGAAGGAGAGAGCCGGAAAGTAATAGAAGATTTCCGTCAAGAAGGAGAAAAATGGTTGAGTACACGTAGCCAGCGTATTCAGTCGTTACTCGATCATAATCCTTTAAAAACAAATCAGGATTCTTTAGATCATGCCCTTGCCTGGATTATGCTCACTAACGACCAGTTGATAACTCATCAACATGGTGGTTATGGCATGTATGCCGGTCTGCCATGGTTTACGGATTTCTGGGGACGAGATATGTTTATCTCTATGCCGGGTGCAGTACTCTGTACAGGACAGTTTGATACGGCACGTGATATTCTAACCTCTTTTGCACGTTATCAGGATACTATTTCTACTTCTCCTACTTACGGGCGTGTACCCAATCGCTTGAACCTGGAAGGTATTCTCTATAATACTACCGATGGAACACCTCGCTTTGTTATGCAAGTGCACGATTATCTGAAATATACCGGTGATACCGCCTTTGTAAAAGAGATATATCCTTCCGTGAAGATTGCTACGGATGCATCTCTCCGTCTGTATACTGATGAGAAAGGTTATCTTACTCATGCAGATGCAGATACCTGGATGGATGCCAAGCGCCAGGGAAGATATCCATGTTCGCCACGCGGCAATCGTGCTGTAGATGTGCAGGCATTATGGCATACCCAATTGATGAATGCTGCAGACCTTGCCCGATACATGAATAAGGAAGAAGATGCACAATATTGGAGTGAGGCGGCAGAGCACCTTCGTTCAAGCTTTGAACAAGACTTTGTTGATACAGCTACTACGTTTATTTATGATCATTTGAATACGGATGGAAGTGGAGATATGCAATTCCGCCCCAATGCTATCTATGCGTTGGATTTGATTTCTGATTCAGATTTAAAGATGCATGAAACAAAGGAAGTCTGGGAACGCCTGGTATATCCGTGGGGAGTATCTTCACTCGACCAGTATGACGAACAGTTTCATCCTTACCATGAGCAATGGTATCGTTATCATAAAGATGATGCATACCATAACGGTACGATATGGCTTTGGAACAATGGTATGGCTATGCAACGGATGATAGAAAACGGTCAGCAGGATATAGCCTATGCGTTATTCAAAAACATGAATCGTCAGGCACTTGCCGAAGGTGCTGTTGGGAGTTTGTCGGAGAATGCAGATGCGTGGCCACGTGCCGGGCAGACATGGGTACGGCGTAGTGGAACTTTCCTGCAGGCATGGAGTAATAGTGAACATATCCGTGTATGGAATCAATATTTCTTGGGTATTCGTCCCGATATGCTTAACCATTCCATTACCATCGATCCCAAACTTCCTTCTGATTTGAAAGAGGTAGATGCACAAGTGAACGTTGGAGATGGTACCCTTCGTATGGTCTTCTCTAAAAATGGAGCTAACGGAATTTATCGTTATGAATGGACAGGTGCACCTGTATCTCTTAAACTGAATATCGATTCTTATCAGGCATTGGAAGTTCCGGTTTCAACCAACGGTTCAGTGAATATCAAGACAGATGTAGCAAGTCTGAAAGTAGAAGTATCGGATGCTTGCGGTAAACAAATCGCAAATTATACAGTGGAACCGGATGCTGCCAAGCTGGAGAAGAAGCAACAACAGGATGCCTATTTCCACAATACTCATTTTGCAAAGCCATCTTACAGAGAGAATCTGAAGAGTATGTCTCGCTACTTTGATCCGCCGCTGACATACCAAAGTGTGGAGTGAAGTCTATTCGTAGATTTTGTTTAGTATTCTATTCAGCCATTCCCAACGGAAACGGAACCAGCGGCGAGTACTACTTTGCTTGCCGCCGAAGCGTAGGACAAACTCGCGATAACCATGTTTGCGGAAGGGGAGGCCGACATCCATAAATTCAAGATGGCGGTAGCCGCGTTGCTTGGCATCAGATAGAGCATGCCATACGGCAAGTATGCCCGGATATTGGAGAGCATACGTCTTGCGCATGCCACCGGAGAACCAGAGATAGGCATTATCTTCGGAATAGATGCAGGCACTGCCACCTATAATTTTATCTTTGTAAGTGACAATGAATATTTTGCTTTGTTCTCCTTTCATCATTTCTTCTTCCATGCGTAGGAAGAAGACTCTGCTGGGGAAGTGGCGGCGTATTTTTGAGGAATAAACATGGTGTAGCATCTGTGAGAAAGCACGTACTTCTTCAGGAGTATGGGCTTCACGCACTTCTGCACCATTTTTTAATCCCTTTTTTATTTGACGGATACGCGAAGGGCTGAAACGACTTTCTACATGTTCGATACTATGTAGCGAATTGCGTACCCGTAGCCAGTTGATGGCAAAGTAACGATTCTTGCGGAAAGATTTATATCCGAACAGCGAATTTTCCAGATTGCGAAACTCAATAAGAAATGCTTCCCGTAATGCCTCGGCAGTTAACCGTTGTAGGATTTCGCCAAAGACAAATTCTTTATCGACTGTTTCATCGAAATATTCTCCTGTGCCATAGATTTCACATCTCTTGATGATAGAGGGTGGAAACAAACGAACACTCTTTCGTATTGCCGCCAATAGCTTGGCAACGGGCCTTCCTGCCTCTGATGCAACAATGAGAAGGGGTGTATAACCCGGGGTTGCTTCATAGATATGAAACAACTCAAGGGAGTGAAACGTATTTTTGCCCGGTAGTTCCGGGATGTTACTCCCGTGGTAATATGTGGTTAGTTTCAAAGGCATTGACTGCAAATTTAAAAAATAATCTCGTATCTTTGCGTTCTTAAACGATAAATTAGCTACAAGCTACCGGTTACGAGCTACAAGTGCCATTCGGGTATGTTAGCACAGCCACTTGTAGTTCGTAGTCGGTAGCTTGTTACTTAATAAATAATATTACGATATATGGAAAATTTCAGTGAATTACTAAAGGTTCGCCGCAGCATGCGGAAGTTTACAAATGAAGAGTTGACACAGGAACAGGTGGTTGCTTTGATGAAAGCTGCACTGATGTCGCCTACTTCCAAGCGTACAAATGCATGGCAATTTATCATGGTGGACGATAAGGAATTACTAGAAAAACTATCGCATTGTAAGGCACAATCGTCGCAGTTTATTGCTGATGCCCCGCTGGCAATTGTGGTGACGGCCGATCCGTTGGTTAGTGATGTGTGGATTGAAGATGCTTCCATTGCTTCGATTATTATACAGTTACAGGCAGAAGATATGGGCTTAGGCAGTTGTTGGGTACAGGTGCGCGAACGTTCTACGGCTACTGGTATGCCTTCCGATGAATATGTGCGCGAGGTACTCGATATTCCTTTGCAGCTACAAGTCCTTAGTGTCATTGCTATCGGACACAAGGGAATGGAGCGCAAGCCCTTTAGTGAAGAACATTTGCAATGGGAAAAAGTTCATATCAATAAATTTGGAGGAAAGTAACGGTGAGCGCAGCAAAAGCAAACAATAATCGCGATACTTACAGGGCTACGGCTGTTACACTGATTGTTTTCGGCATACTTTATCTGGTGGATAAATTGATACATTTCTCCAATATCGGCCTGCCGTGGGTGATGAATAAAGATAACTTCTTGCTTTATACAGCAGTAATATTCCTCATTTTCAAGCGTGACAAGTCTGTAGGGCTGGTGTTGATCGGTTTATGGTTAATACTGAACTTCGGATTGATTACAGCATTACTCGGTACGATGTCTGCTTATCTGTTACCTGTGGCGCTGTTAGTTCTCGGAATTATTTTATATTGGCTGGCTACAAGATGAAAAGAAGTGTACAAGATACTCCGATAGTCTTTATCGGTGCCGGAAACCTCGCGACTAATCTGGCTAAGGCTTTATATCAGAATGGCTTTCGTATAGTACAGGTATATAGCCGTACAAAAGAAGCTGCATGTGCATTGGCGCAGACGGTGGAGGCTGGATATACAACCGAACTTTCTGAAGTATCTAAGGATGCCCGATTATATATTGTCTCTTTAAAGGATGATGCTTTCGTGACATTATTACCTGAAATTGTTGCCGGAAAGGAAGATGCTTTACTGGTACATACAGCCGGAAGTATTCCTATGAATATCTGGGAAGGTAAAGCATCACGCTATGGAGTGTTTTACCCTATGCAGACTTTCAGCAAGCAGCGTGAAGTTGATTTTCGCGTAGTGCCTTTCTTTATAGAGAGTAATTCGTCTGAAGATACAGAGTTGCTAAAGGCAATTGCTTCTGTTCTTTCGGAAAATGTATACGAAGCAACTTCCGAGCAACGGAGGAGTCTGCATCTGGCGGCTGTGTTTACTTGTAATTTCACGAATCACATGTATGCCCTGGCGGCTGAATTATTGAAGATGTATGATCTTCCATTTAATGCCATATTGCCTTTGATTGATGAGACAGCCCGTAAAGTGCACGAATTGGAACCGAAGCAAGCGCAGACGGGGCCGGCTGTACGTTATGATGAGAATGTGATTAATAAACATCTGGAGATGCTTGCGGGTGAACCGGAGATGCAGGAATTATATCGATTAGTTAGCGAGAGCATACATCGGTTGCATAACAAGTAATGTTCCGATGTATAACAAGCAATGTTTTGGGGCATAACAAGTATTGTTTTGCCACCTGACAAGCATTGTTGTTTCTGATAAATAACCCAACTAAAAACCGAATATAGTGAGTACTATCAATTACGATTTAAAGAAGATAAAGGCCCTTGTTTTTGATGTCGATGGCGTCTTAAGTGCTAATGTTATCCCGATGAGTCCGGATGGCGAACCGATGCGTACCGTGAACATTAAGGATGGATATGCCTTGCACCTTGCCGGCAAACAGGGTTTGTTGCTGGGTATCATAACCGGTGGACGATCTGAGGCTGTTCGCAAACGTTTCGTGGCTTTGGGAATTCCTTCTGTGGATATTTATATGTCTTCTTCCGTGAAAATCCATGATTATCATGATTTCCGTGATCGTCACAGTCTTAAAAATGAAGAGATTCTTTATGTAGGAGATGATATTCCCGATATCGAGGTGATGCGTGAATGTGGATTGCCATGTTGCCCTAAAGATGCATCAGCAGAAGTGAAGGCTGTTTCCCGTTATATATCTTATGCCAACGGCGGCTATGGTTGTGGCCGGGATGTCGTGGAACAAGTCCTGAAAGTTCAGGGACTTTGGATGGATGATAAAGCCTTCGGATGGTAGGATGACGAGCAAATTAATAATTAATAATTAAAAATTAAAGAGGCGGTGTTGGACAATTTGAAAAAGTATAAGGTGATACTTGCCAGTAATTCTCCGCGAAGAAAGGAATTGCTTGCAGGTTTAGGTGTGGACTATGAAGTGCGGACTTTGCCCGATGTGGATGAATCTTATCCTGAGACTTTGCAGGGTGCGGATATACCTTTGTATATTGCTAAAGAAAAGGCGGACGCTTATGTTGCCATGATGCAGTCCGGTGAATTGATGATTACTGCCGATACAATTGTATGGCTGGATGGTAAGGTGCTGGGTAAACCCCGGGATAGGGAAGATGCTTTGCAGATGTTGCGCACTATGTCGGGACGTACTCATGAAGTTTTTACCGGTGTATGTATAACTACTACCGACTGGCAGCGTAGTTTTACTGCACAAACTGAGGTGCGTTTTGCCACTTTAAGTGAAGAGGAAATAGCCTACTATGTGGATAATTTCCAACCGATGGATAAAGCCGGTGCCTATGGAGTGCAGGAGTGGATCGGTTTTATCGGAGTGGAAAATATCTCGGGTAGTTACTATAATATCATGGGGCTTCCTGTACAAAGAATTTACAACGAACTCAAACGTTTATAGGCTGTTACCTCTAATATCCTGTTATTTATTGTTTTGCGCAAGTATAGCATTTCTAATTTAATTTGCTATATTTGCGCAATTGTTTTACGACTGTTTTACAGAAATAGAACTCACACGATTAATTGTTTTACAATCATGGCAACCGTTAAAATCGTTATCCTCAAACATCAAAAGCGGGAGGATAATACTTGGAATGTGAAGATCAGAATTACACATGATCGGCAATCCGCATACTTGGCTACTTCTCATTATGTAGGAGCTGAACTTATAAATAAGAAAACCTTCGAACTAAAAGAACGAAATAACCCAATTTACGACCGGGTTATGCTGGACATTCTGAAAATAAGGAGCGAACTTTCAAAACTGGGACATTCCATAGAATTGTATTCCGCCAAAGGATTATGCGAATTAATGAAAGAAAAGCTGTCAGGTAAAACGGATGGAATAAATTTCTTTGATTATGGATATGCCTATGCCGATAAAGTATTGAAAGAAGGTAGGAGGATTGGGGAAAATTACCGAATAGCAGTACATAAGTTTGAAGAATTTGTTGGAAATAGAAATTTATGCTTTTCTGATATTACATCTTCTCTATTGATGAAATACGAGGAGTATCTTAAAGGATTACCCTCAAAATGTGGTATAGGTAATATTTCCGATTCAGGGGTAAGATTATATATGTCAAAAATTCAAGCTCTTTTTAATAGGGCTAAATTTGATTTTAATGATGAGGATTTAGGTATCATTAGGATCGGGAATAACCCTTTTGCCAAATATAAAATTCCCAAATCCCCTTTAACTAAAAAACGTTCTCTTTCGGCAGATCAAATAAAAGCGATTAGATATTACGATGTGCCTGAAAACATGATCGGGACAATGATAGCGAGGGACGTTTTTGTTATGTCGTTTCTCATGCTTGGAATTAACTCCGTAGACATGTTCTATTTAAAGCCTCCTGTTAACGGTCGGTTAGAGTATGAACGTCGAAAAACCAGAACCAGGCGAAGCGATAAAGCCTTTATATCTATCAAGGTAGAGCCTGAATTGGAGGCTTATTTGGATCGGTATAAAGACTCATTGAATGACCGTGCTTTTAATTTCTTCATAAGATACGCAGATCATAAACAATTCGTCCATAGGATAAATGTAAATCTGAAAAAAATCGGTGAAGCTTTGGGTATTCCGGATTTAACTTTTTATGCAGCCCGCCATTCTTGGGCTACTATAGCCAGAAATGATTGCGCGATTTCTATAGACGATGTTTCTATGGCACTCAATCATAAATCCAAGCATGATGTAACTGATACCTATATTAAAAAGGACTGGAGCCTTATCGATAAGGCAAATAGAAAGGTCATAGATTTTGTGTTTGGCGAATAAAAATAGCCCGTTTTTTTTAGACGGGCTATTTGTTGGTATTACATGTTCTTTTTAACAAGTTCAACATAGCCTGGGAAATCACCCGGATTGTCATATAGATTCTTACGGTCGTTTGTCATCTGAATAATTTCCCAATTAGGGGATATATAAATAAGATATTCTTCTAAAATAACAGCACCTAATTTATTCTTTCCTCTAAACTTGTAGTCATATAAATATGCAGCATCTTCATTAACTTTATCGCCCATTGCATTTTGAATAGAATCTATTCCAATAAGAATAAGACTATCTTTTTCTATTGAATTGGAGAAATTTATATGTGACCCTTTTTCTCTTTCAATCCTTTCTTTGAAATCTTTCTTTCTAAAGTTGATATTATCAATGTACTTTATTGTGTCTACTACTTCTAGAGAAACAAATTCATAGCTAGACCAATCATTCATTTCTGTTTTTAGTTTGGCTTCTACTACTTCCCTTACTTTTTTCTCGTTTTGATTACTCGATCCTCCACATGAACAAAGTGCAGTGATGGCGCATACTAATAAAATGATCTTTTTCATAAGTTAGTTTTTTAATTATCCGATTTTATTTGATTTTTCAAGATTACATTTTTGGCAAAGTAATTGTAAATTTTCAACGCTTGTATCTCCACCTTTGGAGAAAGGAATAATATGATCTAAGTGTAGATTTTCATTCGACCCACAATAAACGCATTTTCCTCCGTCTCTATTCCAAACAGCATCTACAACATCTTTTGGTATTGGAGGACGTTTGTTTGCTTCTGGAAATATCTCGCCTTCGTCTATAAGCTCTTGGAGAGCTAATTTTTCTATTTCTCTTTTCTTTTTCTTTTCTAGCAATTTAGCTTTTACATTGTCCTTCTCAATCTGTTCTTTATTTCTTTCGTATCGAAGTTGTGTATTAGCTTCTTGCAACTCTTTTAATAAATTTTTGCTTTCAATTTGACTCATAGTGAGTTCTAATCGGCATTCATTATATTTTTCCCGGAAATATTTAGTTTCCGATTCAGCTTTACCTAAGGAGCCTAAGTATTTCTTATTATCTTCATTCTCTTTAAATACCGTATTATATTTGTTTAATAATTCATTAAATTCAATCTTTAGCCTCTTGTATCTATTATAGTTATAGAAACTTTGCCATATCAGAAAAACTAATAAAGCTAATGCTATTAATAATGTCATCATTATTTTATCTCCTTCTGGGTCTGACTGATTCAATTACATTAAAAATTTGTTTCACTTCACATAAATCAATAACTCGATCTGGATACATATCATTTAAAGAATGAATCGTGATTGTATGATTTTCTACATTATGATCTATGATACGCTTAATTATTATGCCATCAGTATGCACTATGACAAAATCCCATTTTCGAAGATGTAGCTTAGAATTGACCCACAAGTGTGGTTGTATTTCCCGGCAATAAAGTCTATCACCTTCCAGATAGCTTTCTTCGGTTCCATTATTCATACTGTCGCCTTTGACCTCAAAGGCTATATAATTTCCAAGCCCTTCTCTATCTACTATGAAAGGGATTTTAGGTAGTTGTTCCATGTAAGTTATGTCTGTGTATCCATCTAAATACCCCGCATAAGCATATTGATTGACTAATGGAATATAAACTACATCTTGCTGAATGGGGGTAGCTTCATAGTAAATAGGTTTGTGAGATGATGTATTTAACATTTCACCAACATTCCTAGTTATCCAGTCGATATTTAATTCGGGAAATGATTTAGAAATTAATTCTAATTTTTGCGTTCTAATGGAATCTCCTATTTTAGAAACAAAACCATTTCCTAAACCGCATCTATCTTCAAATTGCTTATTATTAAGCCCTTTGTATTTTATAAATTCCTTAATCCTGTCTTTTATACTATCCATTTCTAATTAATAAAGGTTAAATTAGAAATAATTTCTATTTTATATAGAATATAGTTAGAAATAATTTCTATATTTGCATCATCAAACAACAGCAAAGATGCGAAGTTTGAGTGAGATAACCAAATAATTGATATACCTAAAAAGAAGTAAATGATAGTTATGAAAGCAAGAGATTACAGATTAGTAGTAGATGGCAAATATAACAGACGTGCCATTATGCAGAGAGCTTGGGTGTATATGAAGCAGAACAAGACTTTCAAGTGGTATTCTTTTGCTAAGGCTTTGAAAGATGCTTGGGTGGATGCAAGTCTGAAAATGGGCGAGTATAAGGCGCAGACAAGCCCTGTTTATACCGACTATCCGAAGCCTGCCAACGATTTTAGACAAGCTTTGATTGATTTGAATCCTTCATTGAAATGCTACGATAGTAGCTGGAGATAATTCCTGTTAGGTAGACCTACGTAAGAAGCGAGCAAAACGCTTTCAGGGAACATGTGATAAGCTCTTTGACTTCTTGAATAAATACGAAACAAGGATTATCCATAGCAGAAATGCGGAGACTGGATAAACGGCTTGAAGTAGTCTTATTATTGTTTTGGTGGTCCGAAAAATTCCTCTATCAGTAAGCATGCAAGGTTTGGGGCTTGCAACGCCACCAAAATGATTTATATAAAAGCGTCCAATATAGTCCTTAATTGGTATAAAGTAAATGGCAGCGAAGGGCGACCATACCACGCTTATCAACATATCCCGTGGCTTACCTATCCTTAGTGTAAGTAGTAAGGCAATCACCGGAACGCCCACGGGAACTATCCCGCAGAAAAGGTTAGTGCTAATACTGTACTAAAAGCCATGAGAGAAACGAAGTGCGCACCGTTTCCCTTTACCCTTGTACAGGCGGTTAATTTTTAAATAATACGATTATGAAAAAAGGAACATTGGTAAAATATAAAGCTCCCGGTTGGGAAAACAAGATAGGAAAGGTGTATAGTATTAACGGTAACAAAGTAATGGTGCAGTTTGGAAAACATGATTTTGTCGAATTGTACAGTGATGAATTGGTGATAATGAAAGTGTTATGATTTCAAATATATTAAGAATAAATTTAAAATAGAATAATCATGGTAAAGAGAATTACAGAAAAATGGACTGAGGCTTTGCTGAATATGAACGTAGGTGAAGTAGTTGAATTCCCACTTGAAAAGGCTGAATCTATCGTCGGAAGTATTATTCCACGTTTGAGAAAACGAATGTGGAAGAGTAAATCGAATTGGAGTAGGGAAGGGGATTACGATATGGTGAATGGAACGTTTAGAATTAAAAGAGAGGCGTGATGATTGTTTTGTCTCCGGCAGAAATGCTTGTTGCAAATGAGTATTGCAAGGGCCTTGCCGACAAAGAGGTAGCAGACAATCTAAATAAATCGGTTTGGACTGTCAAGACCCAGAAAAGAACGATATATCGGAAACTGGGTATCTCCAAAGATACTGAATTGCTTCTGTATATGATATGTAATAAGTTAAAACGTGATTTTGACTTGAGGGAGATACGTAAACACGGGCTTGAACTCTTGTTCTCTGTGCTTTTTGTTCTGATGCAGATTACTTGCAATAGTGCCGATTTACGAAGAATGAGAACACCGTCGAGAGCTCGAACAGCTATGCGGTATATAAGAGCAGGGAATAGGAATAATAATGGCTTTAATTTTTTAGCAGCATGATAGAATGAAAAAGACAATACTAAAGGTGATGTTGCTTAATATATTGGCACTGCCGTGTATGTTAACTTTTAACGATGTGAACCCGATAACAGGAGACTGGAATTATACAATGAATCTTGTTGGTATAATATATTCAATATGGTTTTATCACAATGTCTTGAAAAAGGCTTTTAGAATATAAACCTCAGTATACTAAAAAGTAATTTGTCTTGTTTTTTATCGCTTTATCACAAGCAGAGCGATATGAGAAGAGGACAAAAGATGAAGATTGAAAGGATTTAAAAGAACAAGGAGGGATTATGATAGTACCGATGCCAGAGGAGGTTTTATATAAACTAATAGACTATGCGAGAGGAATAGGACAAAGGGAAGAACGGATTAACTCTTCTAAAGAACCCCAGTTTATTTCTCAAAATAAAGCTCATAAAAAATATGGGAAAGGGGATGTTTCTAAGTGGGTAAAAGCTGGCTTGGTAAAGCGGTATAAAGACGCTGACGGTAAATCACGTTCTAGGGTTAGATACGATGTTTTAGAACTTGAATCGGCCGCTTTTAAATGTAATTATATGAAGGAATTATCCCCTCTTGCGAAAGCTGAAATGAAAGAAATTATAAGTAAATAACCCTTTAAAAAAGTATAATTATGAGTAAAGAATTAGCCTTAAAAGAGCAAGAATCTTCATTTGAGATTCAAGCAGCAGATTTGAGTACAAGTGACCTCCCTTCTTTGGAGGATGCTCAGGAATTACCAGTTGATCTTTGTGGCAATTATTGGACGCCGGAACATGCCGGTGAGTTTAAGAAAATGTTTTTTGTAGAAATCAAGCCTCAAAAGGTCTTAAGCGCTACCAACACAGGTGAATTAATTGATTTGGATTGTGCTACTTTTCTTGAGAGAACAGAGGATGGAGTAGTACAGACTGTGACTAATGGTTCTCGTAGATTGGTTGGTATTCTTGAACAATATATTGAGAATGGTTCACTTAAAAGTGGTGTTCCTCTTAAAATCACTTATATGGGTAAGAGAAAGAATAAAACCAATAATTTCCAGTCTGATAATTGGTCTGTAAAACCTCTACGCATAAACTTACCAGTAGTCGGATGATAGATTTTGATTTGAATAATTGTGCAGAAGGGGAGGAGCTCAACCCTTCTGCCTATAATCCGGATGATTACCCAACGAAAGAAACGGTTCTGGATTTCATAGCGCTAAACTGCTATAAGAAACCTGTCAATATCGACTTGAAATCTTTGAGTGTGCATGGAACAGTCAAACGCGATCCAATGGAGACATATCTTGAAAGCAGACATATTTCTTCTTCAAATCTAAAGAATGCTCTTAAGACTCCGCGTTCGTTTTATTACGATTGGGAGAGAGTCTTTGAAGAGAAACCGAAGCCCTGTTTTCAATTAGGCACATTTGCTCACATGGCTTTTCTGGAACCTCGTTTGTTTGAATTGGTAAAGGTAGAGCCGTCATGTAATCAAGCATCAAAAGATGGTGTGATTCAAATGATCGAGTTTTATGAAGAACTTCTTGCAAATGAGAAAGATTACGCAAAGGATGCTGAAAGCGAATCTCCTTCTGGGAAATGGAATTTCAATGCACTCAAAGAGTACCGGGACGATCTGAAACAAAAGCTTATTGATTTTGGCTATTCTTTCATCAGTGAAGAAATGAATATGATTATAACCGCCTTAAAAAGAAACTATTATTGGTATGGTGGCGGTATTATTCCTCAGATTCTCAAAGGCGCATATTCAGAAGTCTCTTTCTATGGAAAGGATGAAGAAACCGGGCTTGATGTGAGAGTCCGGCCGGATTATTTCAATGTAGAAGAAAATATCGGCGTTAATGCCGTAATTTCCTTCAAAACCACACGGGCCGATGATCTCGGCAAGTTCTATTATGATTGTGCCAAACTCAAATATGAGTTGTCAGAAGGTATGTACCAAGAAGTAATGAGCGGCGTTACTGGACGAAACTTTAATGTAACCATAATGATTATGTTGCAGACAGTCGAACCCTATGATGTGGCTGTTCTTTTTTGGTCTCCTGATGATCTGGCTAATGGTAAGTATAAATATCACTATGCTCTTTCTATCGTCAAGGACTGCTTTGATAAGAAGTGGTTTCCCGGCTATGATGCTAAAGCGGAAGAGGGTGCTCGTGGTATAATTGACATGCAGCTTCCTGATTGGAGTAAGAAACTTCTTCATCCGGTGGCTATAGATGATTTTGAATAATGGAATTATGCAAAACAGATATTCAAACAATAGAGCGCCTACTTATGCAATGCTCTGATAAAATAAAGAAATACGCGCCTAAAGCATCTCCCGATCAGGATTTATGTAGAAGGTGCAAGAAAATGCTTAAGAAATTAAATACTAAGAAACAATGATTGATTTAAAAGACTATGTACCAGAGGAACTTAAATTCAAGCTTCCTACTACAGTAAAATTCCCCGAAGTTATTTTCTCTGATTGCGTTTGTATGGACGACGTTAAAAAGAAGTTATCAGAGCATTTTGTAACCATCCAAGAAAAGGATGTAATCGCTAACCGGGTTATGGATGATTATGAGATTTCAACTATCCGTGCGAACTATGGCGAGATTGCCGAGGAACAGATTCCGGAACTTGAAGCACAGTTCGAAGCTTTAAAAGCCAAGTTTAATGCTGAGAAGAAAGACTTTGAGGCAAAGATTTCTGCCTTACATACCCAGTTCAAAGACCTTGTGAACTTGGCGAAGAAAGGCATTAAGGATTATCCTTTAAAGATGATTGATACCTTCCGTATTCCTGTGATGGGGCATTACCTGTATTATTCATGGGTGAATGATGCGTTTCGTCTGGCGTTGGTTCAGGAAATACCAAAGCATGAATACAATGACCTTTTCAATTCAGGTGAAATGAATCAGGAAGCATTTAAAACACTTGGTTATGAATTACCTGATATAGATGTGAAGGATACCAGAAAGAACCTTCGCAAATTTGGTAAGGATGAGAATATTGTTGAAGTCTGGGAAGAAGACGGTCAGGATGTTTGGTTAGAACACTGGACCGAAGACTTCTTGGATGAAGATAATGGCGAGGTTGTTCCTATCCAACGCCATGAATGGCATAGAGTAGCAATTGAAGAAAGCCCATGGAGGAAAGAAGATGAACAGACTGAATCACAAGAAGGGGCGACCGACGAAGTATCGGCAGAGCCTGAGGAATAATCCTTATTGGGAAGAGGTGAAGCGTAAGGTTAGAATTCGTGATGGGCATAGATGCCAAGTGTGTGGTAAGACATACAATTTGGAAGTCCATCACAAAGTATATGACATTGCAGGATATTCCATAGTTGGGCATGAATTAGAGTTCCTGTATTGTCTTGAGACTTTATGTGAGGATTGCCATCGAATGAAACATGGTAAGTAAATTATCCCGGTGTCCGTTGGTTCGGTATCCGGGAGCTATTATTTAAACACTATTCGTATGAAACAGATTAGCACCAAACAAGCCCAGCGCAACAGAGAAGTTGCAAGAATAAAGAAAGCATTGCCACCTTATTGCGCTATCTGTGGTAAACCAATGTCGGACGCAGCACATTTAGTTCCAAAGTCGGAATATCCTGAACATTATACCAATCCTCTTAATATCGTTGGATTGTGCCGGGAATGTCACAATAAGTATGACGATAATTTAGCTTTCAGGCAGAGGCAGAAGCGGCTTATAGAGCGTGTGAAGTCTTTTGATGAATGTGCAGCAAATAGATATTTTCGTTTATGAATAGCTATCAACTAATATCCAAACTTCGAAAGGTAAGGGGGAGAATCTACCTAACCACTGCCGCACAAGCTCTTTATCATGAACTTGTGGCTATCTGCAATGATATGAAATGGAAGGAAGTATTCTTCATTCGTAGTAATATTCTGTGTGGTAATTTAGATATATCTGATAATACATTGCGTAAATCTAGAGATAGTTTATCTGATGCTGGACTTCTTTTTTATAGGACTTGCAAGGATAAACGTATAGGCTGTTACTATTCTTTTTCTCAAAAGATAAGCGATGAGGTGTTATCATCCGCAACATCATCCGCAAATTTTGAGGATGAAAGTACGGATGATATTGCGGATGATAATGCGAATGAATCGATATTTCTAGTTAAAACAGATAAAGTCGTAACATCCGCAATATCATCCGCAGAATCACCCGCAAATTTTGAGGATGATAAAAAAACATCATCCGCAACATCATCCGCAAATTTTGAGGATGAAACGCAAATTACACCTATTAAAGATAATATAAACATAAAACAAGAAGAGAGTCTCGCGCGTACGCACGAGAACCCCCCACCCGAAAAGCCCAAGAAGTCCAGAAAAAAAGAGGGAGATGTAAAGCCTTTAGTTTATCCTTTCTCTTCGATAGCTTTCATGTCTGCTTGGGAAACTTTGCGAAATACTCCAAAATGGAAAAACAAGCTTAATTATGCGTTGCAGCTTTCACTTAATAAGCTTTCTAATTTTGAAGAAGAGTTTGCCATCAGGCAAATTGAGAGGGCAATTGAATCCGGATGGACCGGGGTTGTATTTACGGGAACTGAACGTGATTATCAAGAATGGTTAAACATCAAGTATGGAAAAACAGGAATCCAAGGACAAAACAATCGGAATGCTGATAAAGCAGCAAAGGCAAGAATGCTCCTTGACGAATATGCAGCCATCGAGCAGGGAAATTCTGCTATCAACCATCAAGCAGAGATACCCGACCTTTAAGGCCTTTTCATCTGCTTATTCCACTTCACTTCAAACAATTATTCTTTCAGATTTGGAAAAGGCTTATAGTGAGAAATCTCCAACAGTGGCTGATTTAGAACGGATGTACGGATGTGATTCTTCTTCGTTGTGGGTAAAAACTCAACTATTGACTATCGATTTTGCCTCTTCGACGAAAGAAAGTGCTGACTTAGACGCTCTGAATGAATTTTCACGGCTGTTTGTCGGGCAGTATCACTACATCAAGTTGACAGAATTTCTTCTATTTGTTGCCCGTTTCAAGCTAGGGAGGTATGGTAAGTTCTACGGGTATTTCGATACTATAACTGTCGGTGAAGCATTTAGAAAGTTCCTCCGTGAACGTAGCGAGGAAGTGGATGTTATCATTAGGAAGCGTAACTTTCCAGAAACAGAAGGACAGCAAACGGCAGTTGAACGATGTCATATTGCGCCTGATTACATTCAGGTTGAAATAAACCGGTATTTGAAGCAATGAAAGATTATTAACTAAGATGGAAATGATAGAAAAATTATTGGTATGGAAAATATACTCTACAGCAGATGTCTTTGGGGTTATATCTTATGTCTCTGAAAATGGAAGAAAGGCTTTTTCTTCTGCTATGCTATTCAGGGGATTAACAGGAAACTATTTAGAATAACTTAATATAAAATGGAACTAATAGCATTGATTATGATCGGTGGATTCTTATGGTGGATTGCCGATTCTTTGGATGAGATTAAGAAAATGAAAAAAGATGAATAACCAATAAGATATGAAGAAAAGAATAACTATAGTACTATCCATTATGGCATTTATTGCATGTATATGGTTTATCAATTTTTCTAATAAACAGAATATTAGAGTGAAAGTCGGAAAAGTAGATAGGATCCAAAAGACATCGGGAGATAAGGATGGTTTTTGCACAGAAGTATATTATCTACTCTATACCGATAGAGGCACATTCCGTATTAATATTGATGGGTTTATAGCTCATCCTGAATTTGCAGGAACGATGAAAAAAGACTCTATATATGACATTATGGTATGCGGAGTAGAAGTTCCTTTTCTCGGAATGTACAGGAATATAATTGATGTAAAATAACTGAATAGATATGAAAATAAGATTAGCAGAAAAGATTCTTTATGTCACTTCCATATTTGGAAATTGGGATAGTAATTATCAGCCATATTCTGTTCCACAACAGCAGAAAGCGTTGAAAGTCTTGAAAATTCCTATGGATATCAGAGAAACGATGTTAGAATACGGAGTATTTGGCAAAATCCCAGTTGAATACAGAAAGTATAATCCGATGGAGATTGCGCAAATTATGCTTGGTAAAAACATGAACCCCGGCTCTGTAAAAGAGTTCCGCAGGTGTATGAAGCAGATTCTAAACAAATAATTCAAATCTAATCAGATATGAAACAGACGGTAGAAGAAGCAGCCATAGAAGGCGCTAAAGGATATAATATAGTTGGTCAAACTATTTATAAATCCGGATTTAAAGCCGGTGCAGAATGGCAGGCAAAGCAATCCCCGTGGCATGAAGTCAGTGAGGAGCCGAAGAAAGGTGAACATATATGTGTGCAAGTCGGTAGCGGGAACTTAACATCATGGTTTGCTACATCTAATATCAGAAAAGATTTAGAGGACTATAATGCTATCAGATGGGCGTATGTTTCTGATTTAATCAAATCAAGATAAGTGAATAAGTATGAATCAGGAGCAAGTATGCGGTGAATGTAAGCTGTTTGCCAATGAAGACTCATTCGGCAATGGATGGTGCGAATTCCATCAGAAGGAGGCTTTCTGTGAGAATGTAGCCTGTGAAGATGGAATAGAGATAATAGAGGGAAAGCTTTCCCTTGATACGGACAATGACAATAGTAACCTTTTAAAATGATATAGCCAAAGCATTACAAGTATTTTCCCCGGTCCCAACCCGCCCAGCGAGAAAGGACTACATTAACCACTTCCGCCAGGAGAAGCCACTTGAAGGAATCTACTTCACCGGTTTCATGCGAGAAGTACTTGAAAAGAGATCCAGACGCAAGTCTGCAAACTATGCAGTAGTCTATGATTCCATTATGAAGCATATTGACCAATTCTCTGAGTTGTACGATTGCGACATTTTCACCAATTCGATTACTGAGGAATTTCTGGATGATTTCATAATCTACTTGGAGAACCAGAATTTAAGGCATAATACAATTGTTGGGTATATCTTAAAGATACAGTCTATGGTACGAAAAGCAAGCCAATACAATTATGCAGTCGACTCGACTTATGACGAGATTGGCATGCGGCTGGAGGAAACCTCAGCCGTATTCCTCAGCATGAATGAGATTACTCGTATCTATTACTACAAGTTTCTCAATCAAGACAAAAGAAAGGCAAAAGAACGTATCAGAGACCTGTTTGTTATAGGTTGCCTCACTGCTCTTCGTTATTCTGACTATTCTACGTTGGCTAAAGACAATCTCCAGAACGGATACATTGTAAAACGGACAAAGAAAACCAATGTTGATGTTAAGGTACCAGCGCATGATTATGTAAAAGAAATCTTTGCGAAGTATAACGGTAACATACCTTGCGGCCTGTGCATCCAGTATTTTAACAAGTACCTAAAAGTCATCATGAAGGAGATCGGGCTGAATGATAAGATTACCTACTCATTTACCAAAGGCGGGAAGTTGCAAACTGTCACCCGTGAGAAATGGGAACTTATTAGTAGTCATACAGCCCGCAGAAGTGCAGCTACCAACATGTACCTCACTGGCCGGATGAAAACCTTTGAAATCATGAAACTTACCGGACACCGGACTGAACAGAACTTCTTCCGGTATATCCGGTTGACAGGTGACGATACAGCCCGATCAATTTCCGGGGATATGTTTTTCAGAAAGTAATAACCAATAAACAGTAAATATAGCTATGAATGTAAATTCCAATATCAGAAAACGTAATAAACAAGTTATTTCAGACAGATACAAGAAAGTTGATACAACGGTCAACGCAGATGCCGAACGCCTCGTGGAAGAGCACAGGGAGATTGAGAAAAGGTTATATCCTCTACGCATCGACCAGCGTACTGTTATCTATGTGACCAAAGATAAGTGCACCAAGGAATATGCCCAAAAGAGGCGGCGTCAGTTTGGGATTGAACCCTCTCCAGAAAGGAAAGGAGGAAATCCTCGCGTGCATATTGAAGTTGAAGAGGTAAACAAACTTGTACAGGAAGGGATGCATCTTAAAGACATAGCCCGTACACTTGGAGTAAGCCGAACTACGGTTAGTAAATACATACAGAAATATGATTTAAGAAGAAATGGAAATAAATAAATACTTATATAGCAAAGCTTTTGATAAAGCTTTGAAAGTAGAGTTCCTCACCAATCGTGAAGAACTCTTTTTATATGCAGGCGCTTTGTATTCTGCTATGATGTGGAGTAGGGAAGTGAATGAAAAGAATAGGGTTATTCTGAAAAAGAATAAATATGTAAAATAAGAAAGGAGAACCAAGCGCACGACCACTCAATCCTCCCTCACACGATTATGATGCAAATATACTATTTACTTTTAAAATAATTGTGTTATGGAACTGGATTTTAACAAAATAATTCGTCTTAAAAAAATCAGAATTGAGAAATCAGAACTTTCAGAAGAAGAAAATACCTTAGCTTCACCGATTTTGAGAGATAAAAGCCTTATTAGGGATATCTATAAAATCTTCGTTGAGTTATTGAATAGCCGAAGTCTTCCCCCTTGTATTGATAGTGTAACACAACGAAAGAAGTTCATTTTCATTATCCTGTACCTGTTTTCTCCAAGCTCGCTTGCCGGTGGGAAAATGGCATCAGGGTTACGTCCAGAAATAGCAAAGGTTCTTGGAGTTCAATCAGAATGTACCATTTCCGACAACTGTGCGGATGTCGTGTTTCTGTATCAGAACTATGGGGATTTCAGTGGGGATATAGAGTATCTTTACACCGAAATCGTAAATCGGTTAAAATTCAAAGGGCTAATCAATTAATGAGCCGGAGTTTAGTGCTCCGGCTTTTCTGCGTTACCTACTTTAATTGGTGGAATTATTATTTTAAGTATGTCTTTTATATACTTCTGAACCTTCTTTGTTATGGGACGATAATTTGTAAATTGAATATCTCTTCCGCTATCTAAATCAATATAGACACCATACATTTTATCGCATTCTTGTATTAATTTGTTGAAGTTCTTTAAATTTGAATATCTAGATTCGTAACAGTGTAAGAAATCTCCTAAATCATTGATAGATTTAATAGCTTGTCCTAATTGTCCTTGTGACTCATAACTTTCATCCATTTCAATGTCTTTTTTACATTCAATTAGATGATTTATTAACTCTTTGTCTAAATTATTGCATATTTCAAAAAGTGATTTTGAAAACTCATATTCATTGAGTAATTCCATTTTGAACAATTCTAATGAATTATTGTATTGGGATTCTACTGATTTAATGATATTAGTAATGCTTTCTATGTCTTCTTTGGTAGCAAGATTCTTCCCTTTTTCTTCGTTATATGCTTTCTTTCGAGATATACTGCACAAGAATATAAAGTTCCCTATGGCTAAAATGACAGCAATAATATTGATAATTGTATTGACATCCATATCATTCTCCTTTCTCTATTTTTATCTTTTTTCCACAATGGGGGCAAATAATAGCGTTTTCTTCTTTATCCTCATTCAGTAAGTCAATTATTCCTACATCTAATGCCTTTGCTATTTCACCTAACTTCCCAATGGTAGGGTTGCCGGACACTGCGGCATACAAGGCCTGATATGTCACTCCCATTCTTTTAGCAAGGTCTTGCATGGTAATGCCCTGCTGTTTGCAGATTTCTTGTACTCTTAGCATGATATTCAAATTATAATTTGATGCAAAGATAGGAATAGTTTTCAAATTATACATAGAATATATAAAGAATAGTATCAAAAAATAATTTGAAAAATTTTCTATCAAAATTTGTTTTATTCAAAATAAAATTTGATATTTGCATCGTGATAATAAAAACATAGTTTGAATAACAATTAAAATATATAAGATATGGCAACAAAGAAGATTGATGAAGAGAAGACATTGAAATATGCAGTAGCATTTTACTTCTGCACGTCAGGTAAGGTAAACTTCATGTTAGGCAATAAAATGTATCAGCATATAAATACTGTTTATGACCAAAGAGAAGATGGTAGAGGTTTCAATACTTGTGAGATCGTTTACAACTACAAGGCTCAAAAGTATGAGGTTCTGAATGTAGATACAGAAATAGGTAGCAAAGAGATTACAATATTATAAGTTTAACCGGCAGGGCTTTTGCCCTGCGCAATATAGAAGATTATGAATATAAAAGAAATAGAAATTGGTTTGAGATACAGAATTTCAGGTGATTTAGCTAATGGTCACTATGCAGATGGCACACCACGCATATCGCACGATGATGTAGTAAGAGTGATAAAGAGAGTCACGGATACTCATGTGATTTTAGAGTGTGGACGTATGTTTATCATTAACGACAATCTCAAAATAGAGAAGTTCTAAGTTTTAATCCGGTAGCCTTCGGGCTACCACAATACACACGATTATGAAAGCGGATTTAGTTTTAGTTATCAGCCCCGAAGCCCCATTGATGAAGCAACTGGGCAAAGTGTTGGGTAAGCTATGTACGCCGTACGACTTCTCTACTATAGAGAGGGGTGAAAAGTACATCACCATACAGCATGATGAAACTGGTCTTGTTGTGGCTTATACGAGTGAAGAGAGATTGAATGTGAAATTTTAAATGTTGGATTATTATGGAAACATTGGATAATGAAGGGTGGATAAGGATTGCTGATTGCATTCCTCCCGTTAACGAAAAGGTGAAATTACATACCGGTGACTATGAATATACTGGCACTGTAGATAAAGATGGTGAAGTTTGGGTGTGTTTAGGTTTAAGTGACGAAGAAGAGTATTATAGCAATTTAGATGATGGATATATTACACATTGGAAACCAATAAAATAAATAAAAGCGTATGAATAGAGCAGATGTAATCACGTATTTTGTAATGTTTGTTTTCATTTCAGCCTCTCATGTTACAAAATCAATTAGCAAAACAGATTGCTTATTGTATATTATCTGTATGACATTGATATATATATTACTTGTGTTGTGTAGAATTAAAAGCAATATTGAAAAACGTAAATGATTATGAGCAAAGAATATAGAGTTGTAAGATACTTCGATGGCTATCCCGAATACACCATGTGCAAATGCGATACAATTGAAGAAGCAAGGGTTAAATGCAAAGAGCATAACGATAAAGAGAACAAGCCTTATATCAGCTATCATATATTGGTAGATGGCGATGAGAAATTTGGTGGTAAAACTTATAGAACTGAATGATTATGAGAAATGAAGATATAGAAGCAATGGCAGATATATTTCAAGAATATGATATTTCTGCATCAACCGATGTAATCGAGAAAGTTGCAAGTGATTTTATAGACCATTTGGATGCAATGCGAGATATGGAAATGACACCATTTATGAAAGATAACGGTGAATCGGATTCTCAAAAAGTATTAAGGTTAGAGCGTGAATTAAGCCAAGTTAAAACTGAATTTGCGAGAATATCCAAAGAAAATCAAGTTTACCATGATAGTGTGATGCAAAGACGAAATGCGTCTGAGGTTTGGATTGAAGATAATACAGTAAAATATAGCTTATGAACTCAATAAACGAAAACGGTTGCAGCGTATGCCAGCCCGGTAAAGAGAATTACACTACCTACACAACGAAGTTAGGCAGAAAGAGAGTGAGAATGTACCAGTACGACTATCGTACTGAAAGTGGTGAGCTATTCTCTTGTTGTGCGCCTACCTTAGAGGCATGCAGAGAAAGACGTGATATTTGGCTTAGTTCACGACAATAAACCGATTGTCGTGTATAACGATTGAAGATATTTCGTTATCTTTGGTTGTGGTAGTACCTTTGGAGTACTATCGCGGGGTAGAGCAGTGGTCAGCTCGCTACTTTGACTTGGTAGAGGTCCGGGGTTCGAATCCCTGTCCCGCAACAATGATTATTAACTTTTAAATTTACACGATTATGAACATTTTAACGCTTAGTATTAAGCAAAAGTATTTTGATGAAATCTTGGCCGGTAAGAAAACTCACGAATACCGTGAAATCAGGCCTACCAACGCAAAGAAGTATATCACCTACCTTTGTGGTGGTAAAGAATATCCGGCTGATGCAGAATTACCTGAAGAAGGTGAAGTTGAGTTGAAGCCAATTCAGTATGATGCCATCAAACTTCTTACAGGTGCTTATACAGGCAAACGCCCTTATATCGTTGTTGAGGTAAAGGCGGCAGAAGCGGTTATCCTTACCGATGAAAACGGTAACGATATTATTTACGAGCATCAAGGTGAAGAGTATTTAGCTGCTCAAATTGATTACACGTTGGGCAAGATATTAGAGAAACATATAGATTAATTGTTTTATTAAAAATTGATTTGCTGAGTCAGAAGAAGGATTAACAAAGTAGCCGGCCCCCGTCGGAACATGAACGGTGCAGGTGCAGGCGGTAGATTAGTAGCCAATCGTAGAGGTACGGCAAGTGCCACGCAGTTAGGATCACGTAGACAGCGTTATAGTGATCTTCGTGTTTCATTTGGATTGTCGGGTGGTTAGCTATGAGCAAAGTAGAGCAAGCGAACCGGTATATAGACCTCATTCGAGTAAAATCGAGTGAGGCTTTACTGTTTTTGTCCCTGGGTAAAGATTCGCTTGTTCTGCTTGATTTAATTTATCCAAAGTTTGATCGAATAGTTTGTGTATTCATGTATTTCGTTAAGGGTTTAGAGCACATAAACCGCTGGATAAACTGGACTAAAGCCAAATATCCAAAGATTGAGTTTGTACAAGTGCCTCATTGGAATCTTACCTACATTCTTAGAGGTGGCATGTACTGCGTACCTAATCCGAAAGTAAAGTTGCTGAAACTTGCTGATGTGGTAAAAGCTATGCAGCTTGCTCATGGTGTTTATTACACATTCTTGGGTATGAAAAAGGCTGATGGAATGAATAGGCGTTTGATGCTTAAAGGCTATGAGGCAAATAGTTACGAGAATAACGGTATGGTCTATCCTTTGGCTGACTGGACACAGAAAGATATTCTCGCTTATATGCGGCAACATAATTTGCCTGAACCGATTAGATATTCGTTGAAAGCAAGTTCAGGAGTTGGCTTCAACCTCGATTGTATGCTTTGGATGGAGAAGAATTACCCACAGGACTTACAGAGAATTTATAGAGTGTTTCCAATGGCTGAAAGAGTGCTTTTGGAGTATTATAATAAACAAAATTGATAGGAGAATAGCTGAGTCAGAAACAGAAGAAGGGGAAAGATGAAAAGTGCTGCCGATATTGGAGTACAAACAAATCGTTTGACTCGTGCGGCAGAAGGGAATCCTGCAAGACAAGCAAGGATTAATAGTATTGGCGGTGCCATGTATCGTAATTTGAGCAGGTTGAACACTGCAAATAACCGAAGTGTGTTTCAACAGTATTCAAGAGCTGTGCGTCAAGGTAGAGGATTGGGCTTAAGTAATGGTTAATATGGAATTATCAAAATATATCAAAAGTGAATCGGTGGAACTTAACCGTTCTACCATCCATTTTGCGGATTATAATCCCCGGAAACTTTCGGATGAATCTCGCAAAACATTAAAGCGTGGTATCAAGAAGTTTGGGTTAGTCGGGGGAATAGTCGTAAACAAGCGTACGGGGCTGACCGTGGTTAGCGGACACCAGCGTTTGTCTGTTATGGACGAACTGCAAAAGTTTCCTGATAACGACTATCGTATCCGTGTCGATGTCATTGATGTGGACGAACAGCAGGAAAAGGAACTAAATATTCTGATGAATAACCCAAACGCACAAGGTACTTGGGATTTTGATGCTCTTGCCCGTATCGTTCCTGATATTGATTGGAAAGATGCTGGTCTGACGGATGCTGATTTGAACATGATTGGTGTTGACTACCTATTACAGACAGAAGAGGAAAGCTCCATTGCTGATGCCCTTTCTGATATGATGGCACCAGTTACCGAGCAAAAGGAAGCCGAGAAAGCCGCCAAGCAATTGGAACGTGCCGAAAAAGTAGCCCACATGAAAGAAGTCAAACAACAGGTAAAGGAGAATGCGCAGAAGCAAGCCGAGAACATGGATGCCTATGTGATGTTGTCCTTCGATACCTATGAAGCTAAAGCCGCTTTCTGCGAAAGGTTCGGGTATGACCCTGATATGAAGTTTATCAAGGGTGAAGCGTTCGATGAACAAGTAGAAAGGGTAGACTGATATGGCAGTAAAATTCAGGCATAAAGAAACAGGATTATTCTTCTGTAAGGCTAAAGGTCTTTCCACTGATAAATCATACGGAGAGCGCAAAAGTCGTGAGCGGTTCTTGAATAGACATTTATCAAAGCGTGGACGTATTTATGAATCAGCCACCGAAAAACAGAAGGCCGATTGGATAGGTAAGATGTATGCAGATGAATTTGAAATAGTGAAGGTGTAATATTATGGCAAAACCAAAATTTGATTTTGATGATGAACAGAACCTAATCCGTATTGAGGGTTGGGCGCGTGATGGTGTAGATGATAAGCAGATTGCGGCAAATATTGGTTATAGTGAGGCTCATTTCTCAGTGTTAAAAGGAAAACTACCTAAATTATCTAAAGCATTAAAAAACGGGCGTGCGCCTCTTGATTTTGCAATCGAAAGCAAGATTTACCGCAAGGCTATGGGTATGAAGGTAAAAGTTCAGCAAGCTATAAAGGTTAAAGATGTTTATTTTGATGAAGAAGGCCGTAGATATGAGAAAGAGAGGGTAGAGATCGTTGAGCTTGAACAAGAAGTCCCTCCCGATACAACGGCCGGCATCTTTTGGTTGAAGAATCGCAAGCCCGAACAATGGAATAAGCCAGCTCCGAGAATTGAAGAAGATGATGATATTCCAAAGAATCCCTCTAAAGGCATTGACATCAACGAATGGATTAAAGGTAAGATTGAATGATAACTCCCCAAACAATATATCACCCCTTATACACCGATAACGAGAAATTCATTATCCTTATCACCGGTGGACGTGGATCGGGAAAGTCTTTCAATGCTTCCACTTTCATCGAGCGATTGACCTTTGAACTCACAGAAACTGAGAAGATAGTCCACCAGATTCTCTATACTCGCTATACGATGGTTTCCGCTGGTATGTCTATCATCCCCGAAATGATGGAGAAGATAGACCTCGATGGAACTACTAAGTATTTCAAGACTACCAAGACGGATATAGTCAATAAAATGACTAAGAGCCGTATCATGTTCCGAGGTATCAAGACTTCATCTGGTAATCAGACGGCAAAATTGAAGTCTATTCAAGGTATCACTACTTTTGTCTGTGATGAAGCGGAAGAGTGGACGAATGAGGAAGAGTTCGACAAGATAATGCTCTCCATTCGTAAGAAAGGGATTCAGAACCGGATTATCATCATAATGAATCCTTGTGATTCCAATCACTTCATTTACAAAAAGTATATTGAGAATACTCACAAGCTGGTAGAGATTGACGGAGTTCAGGTTCAAATCTCCACTCATCCTAATGTACTTCATATCCATACGACATATCTTGATAACTTGGAGAACCTTTCTCCTGAGTTCCTTAAAGAGGTAGAGGACATGAAGGAGAATAACCCGGAGAAATATGCTCATGTGGTTATCGGTCGTTGGGCTGATGTGGCGGAAGGTGCCGTATTCAAGAAGTGGGGTATTGTGAAAGAGTTCCCACAGGAATGCAAAAAGGTAGGAATAGGGCAGGATTTCGGATTTACTAATGATCCTTCCGCTGCTGTAAGATGTGGCATCATTGATAACCGTTTGTATGTTGATGAACTTTTCTATGAAACGGATATGCTTTCGTCGGCTATTGCCAACAGGTTAAAGCCTTTCTCTATGAAAGTTTTTGCCGATTCGCAAGACCCTCGATTGATTCAAGAGATAAAGAACAGAGGCGTGAATATCTATCCGGTAGATAAGTTTCCCGGCTCAATTAAAGCGGGTATTGATAAGATTAAAGACATGGAGTTCTTTGTAACAGAACGCTCTTACAATCTTATTACTGAACTTCGGAAATATGTTTGGGACAAAGATAAGGATGGAAACTACATCAATGAGCCAGTAGATGAATATAATCATTTGATGGATGCCATTAGATATTATGTATTGGGTTGTTTGCTTGGACGCATTTTGAAACCGAAAGATTTAACAGGAATATTCACACACTAAAAATGTAAGCTATGCCATTAAGTTTAGAAGAAATATTAGCATTACCCGATATCGGACAGAAAATAAGCTATTTAAAGAAGGGGCGGAAAACCGAACTTCCAGACCGTTGTAAACTTTGGGATGATTGGAATCCTGAACGCCATGAAATCATGGTTGACAAAGAGAAGTACCCGGATAGAAAAGTTCTTGAAAAGGAAGCGGAAAAGGTCTTCGATGAAAAGACAGGAAAGACCTACGAAATCGAAGCGAAATACAAGACCGAACCAGTGAACCGTATCTCCATTCCTTTGGAGCAGGATATAGTGAACATTCAAACGGCTTTTACTGTCGGCACCGAGCCGTCAATGGATTGCACTCCAACAGATGATGACGAAAAGAAACTGTTGGATGCGGTCAAAGCTGTATTCAAATCCAACAAAATCAAGTACCAGAACAAAAAGATTGTCCGTTCTTGGCTTTCCGAACTGGAAGTTGCAGAATATTGGTATGTTACCGATGATGATTCGTTTTGGGCTAAGTTCTGGAAAAAGGTAAAGACTACCTTCGGAGGAAAGGTAAAACCTACCAAGAAGCTGAAAAGCGTATTATGGTCTCCGTTCCGTGGGGATAAGCTTTATCCGTTCTTCAATGATGAAGGTAAGATGATTGCTTTCTCACGTGAGTACAAGAAGAAGCTCATGGATGATTCGGAGATAACTTGCTTTATGACTATCACTGATAAGATGGTCTATCAGTGGGATTTGGCTAAGGGGTATGAGGAAAGAACTTCATTTGCTCATGGCTTCTCTAAGTTACCGGTTCTCTACGCTTATCGTCCTGAACCTTATTGCAAGAAGATAAAGACCTTCCGGGTCCGGTTGGAAAAACTGTTATCTAATTACGCAGACTGTATAGACTACCATTTCTTCCCATTGCTAAAATTAGTCGGTGATGTGGAAGGCTTTGTCGGGAAGAATAAAGACAAAATCGTGAAGCTTACCGGGCAGGGTGCAGATGCTCAATATTTGACGTGGAACCAAGTCCCAGAAACAATACGTTTTGAAGCCGAAACACTTACGAACAACGCTTATGATATGTCCAATACTCCAAGAATATCCTTTGAGACATTGAAGGGTGTAGGCAAAGCATCAGGAACCGCTTTCCGTTTCATGTTCATGGGTGCCCATATGAGCGTAAGTAATCATGCGGAAGTGATAGGTGAGTTTTTACAGCGAAGGGTTAATTTCCTTGTTTCTGCTTTAGGCTCTATCAATCCAACCGAGTTTAGCAAGGCATCGCAGACCATTGACATAGAAACAGAACTGGTTCCATATATGATTGATGATTTGAACGACAAGGTGACTACTGCTGTCTCCGCTGTCAGTGGTGGTGTATGGTCAAGGCGTGAGGGCATTATGTTTGCTGGGAACGCGGATCGCATTGATGAAGAGCTGAAGGAAATCGAAGAGGAACAGGCGGCAAAGAATGAAGGTGTAAGAAAAATGGAACAAAAAAATGCTCCTTAGTCAGAAAAATTGCGGGGGTTATAATTTGAATATATGAAAAATAGAACATTTAGCGGTAATTCTTCGCAGTTGCCACTATTTTTAATTTATAGTAAAATAATGAATAAATAATTTGATAGTATTCATATTATTACTATATTTGTATTGTAATTAAGTCCAAAGCGTTATGAGTTACAAATCAGTTAAAGACGTTGTAACTATGTTGCAAGAAAACGGTTTTGTTCTAAAGAGTCAGAAAGGTAGTCACATGAAGTTTGAGAAAGACGGCAAAGTGGTTATTGTACCGAATCATAACAGCAAAGGCGTTGAGAAAGGCACTTATTACAGCATTTTGAGACAAGCGGGGCTAAAGTAGCCCCCTTGTTCTCTTAATTAAAAAAGGAGGTAATATGAAAACAGTAGAAGTTATTGTAGAACACGCAGGAAAGAACTTGAGTGCTTATATCGAAGGTGCTCCCGTTATTACAGTCGGTAATGACATGAAGGAGTTGGAGGATAATATGAAGGAGGCGATCGAGTTATATTTGGAAGATAACGATAGTCCCTGCGAAGTGTTATCTGGGGAGTTTGAGTTGAAGTTTAAGATTGATGCTGCTACATTTATCAACTATTACAGTAATATCTTTACTAAGGCTGCATTGAGCCGTATTACAGGAATAAACGAACGCCAGTTGTGGCATTATGCTGCCGGAGTTCACAAACCTCGCAGGCAGCAGTTAGAGAAAATTCAGAGGGGCATTCAGTCTTTAACGAAGGAGTTAGCAGCAATAAACTTATTATAGCATGGTAGATGTTAGAGAATTGAAAATTGGTAATTATGTCTATTTACAGAATAACAAAACTCCATATAAGATAACAGAAATAGGATATAGTGAGATTGAATATCCAAGATACGAAGCGAGTAGAATATCATCAGGAGCGGTATTTCGTACCTATATAGAGAACCTTAATCCTATTCCTCTCACAGAGGCACTATTGTTGAAATGTGGATTTGAGAGGAAACATTTTGGTAGTGCTACGATTTTTTGTCATCTATCGATTGAACTTGATGTATATTTTTGTTTGAAAGGAGTTGATTACAATATACCAGTTAGGTCGCTTCATCAATTTCAGAATTTATATTTCGACTTAATAGGCAAAGAACTTCAAGTAAATATTTAAATATGGAAGAATTGATAAAGAAGTTTATTGGCTTCTTTGAAAGTGATAGGATTTCTGTATCTCGAAAGATTGCCATTCCACTATTGCTGGTGTTGGTAGTTTTAGCATTAGACAATATCTTGGGAATTTCATATTATTGGATAAATAAAATAGAAATTGATTATATAGTAAAAGTTGAAGAAGCAAAAGCTGTATGTGAATCAGACTCTATTATTTTGTCTCATCTTGATGATAAAATAGAGAAGGCTATCAATAGAAAAAATGTATTCCAGTGGTTTGCTTCGTTATTTGAGAATGCAAATGTAGAAAAGAATGCAGAAGTAAATATTACAAATTCAGATGGTAATGTATTTTCTGTGATAGGAAAATGGTTTCCTGAAGTTGAGAGAAATCAAATGTGGCACACTGTAACGTCATCTCTTCTATGGGTTATTCTATTGGCAATACTATTGTTATTTTTAATATTTGCTCCTTTTGTTATTGAAAAAGATAAGGTAGCCACTATTATTGGGGTTATATTCGGACTTGGGATTCTGGCTTTTTTTATTTGGATAACTCAATGGATTTTTGGTTTAATTCCAGTTATATTAAATCGAGCATATATAAATTATGTTCTGCAATTAGGATTAAATCTTGTGCCAATAGTGGCTTTAACTATTGGGTCTATTAAGGAGGCAAAGAGGAAAAAGTTATCATAGTACATGTAGGGATTTTAAATTCAAAAGAAAGGCGTGATTCATTCGGTTTCACGCCTTTTTTTATACCATTTTACGACAATCGTTTTATTGTCGTGTATCACCTATCTGATAATTTTTCATCTTCTTTATAAATAACGAAATTTACCGTAGAAATTTATAAATCAAATTCATACGGTATGACAATCTTAGAACAAATCTTGGCAGGACTGCAACAGAAATTCACTGGGGTGGACACTGCTATTCTTACCCGAATTGCCACTAAAAAGGCAGAGGGTGTAACGGACGAGACAAAGGTAAACTCCATTGTTGAGGGTATCAGTTTTTCGGACGTGTTAAATTCCTATGGCGATTTCCGCGCCGGGGATGCTACCCGTACTTCTGTATTGAACTACGAGAAAAGGCATAACCTTAAAGACGGTAAGCCAATTGAGAACCCTAATCCCAATCCTAACCCTAATCCGAAGCCGGAAGATAAGACGGACGACATGGCGGCTACTATTGCTAACGCAGTGAGTGCAGCCGTTAAACCTCTTTCTGATAAGCTCGCTCAATTCGAGACAGAGAAGTTACAAGCTACCCGGCAGGAGCAGATTATGGCAAAGGCAAAGGAGTATGGTATTCCCGAAAACTACGCCAAGAGGTGCGCCATCAAAGACGATGAGGACTTGGATACTTATTTCAAGGACTTGAAACAGGAGTTCGCAAATGACGGCTTCAAAGGCGTAACCCCTCCCGAATCAGCGGAAGCGAAGATTGAGAAAGAAGCTGAATCTATCGCCAAGATGATTGACGAGGGAACGAATGCTATTGTTGAACAAAACAAGAATTAATTATGTCAGCAGGATTTAAGTATGACTTGGTTCCGCCTGTTGAGCAAGAGGAACGTTACGATGTCCAGACAGGCATCCGTAGACGTGGCCCGTTCAAGCTCGACACGCAGAACCTTGTAGTGGGAAGTTTTCTTCCTGGATTTACACCGATTTGTGCGGACTTGAAAAACAAGTTCGCTTATGCGGTAATCAATGTGGAAGTAGTGGAAGCATACGCAACCGGTGATACTGCATTGTCCATTAAGGTAGCCAAGAACTCTTTGGCATACACGGGTATGTTCATCGGAAGCGGTACGAAAGGTGCGGAAGTAACGGCTATTGACAAGACCAACAAAGTGTATGATGTATTGACTATCAAGGCTGCTTTTGGTGAGGACATAGCCAGAGATGCGGTACTCTTTGAGGCGGTTACGGTTGATGGCTTGAAGCAGAAGCACGTGGCAAATTCGGCTCTGTACAACCGGACAAAGGTGGAGGATGGAATCACTTTGGTTTCATTGCTTCGTACAGCCGCAGAGATTGAGTCTTCAAAATTGGTTATGCCGTTCTCTGAGAATGATAAAGCCAATATGAAGGGATGGTTTGAATTTAACGAGTAAGGAGGTAAGATATGTTTTTAACGATTCAAACATTATTCGATGACGCGAACATTGTTTCCGCTATCATCAGACGTGTGAACCAGACACGTAAGGACACAATCTATTGGCAGCAGTATCTTACTTTCCGTAGAGTAACTACTCGTGTGTTCAAAGATTATATCGGTTCTGTAACTGGGGTAATGGCTGGTTCTATCAACTCACGTTTTGGAGAGAAACCTATTCGTGAACGTAGGAATATCGGTTCTGGCTATGGCGAGATTGCCTATTTGGGTGATGCTTATCAGATGTCTATTGACCGCCTTTCTGAATTGCAGGATTTGATTGACAAGTTCAATGCGGCTAAACCGGCAGACCAAAAGGCCGCAATGGAAGAGATTGTAAGCTTTCTGGCAGATGATTACCGTCAGATTACCCTTGCCGCCCACAAGCGTATGGATATTATTATCGGTGCGCTGTTGATGCTTGGTGAAGCCACAGTTTACAACAAGGATGCCGCAATCACTTCCGGTCAGACCAATAATAAACTGCTGGAGATTGCCCTTCCGTTCAACTTTATCAAGCCGACAAGTGGAGATGTGGTTGTGGACGGAAAGAATATGTTTATCTCTTATTTGAGAGAGAAGCTTCATTCTTTAGCTCCGGATTTTGGCGTTTATGCCAAAATGATTATGACTCGTGCATCTTTCAACAAGCTTATTCTTGGTTCATCCGAATTTGGTGAGCAGTACAAGATGATTCTTGGTACTAATGAAATGAAATTGAGTACGGGGTTGGTTTCCTCTTCTTTGGCTTCCGAAGTGTTCACCGGTATCGGTTTGCCACGTATCGAAATCAAGGAAGACTATGTGAAAGACCAGACAGGAAAGAACGTGCAGATTTACGTAGACAACCGCATTACTCTGTTGCCTTCTGACCAAATCGGTTATATGCGCCATCATACTCCGTATGAAGCGACCGATCCGGTACAGGGACGTACTTACATTCCGTCAGAGGGGCAGATGCTTATCTCCAACTATCGTGACAAAAACGGTCGCTACATGGAATATACGGCAGAGTGGATTCCGCAGATTACTAATCCGGACTTGATTACCAATTTCGACCTGAGCGAGATTGTTTCAATTCAATCAGCATAAGGAGGTGGCTATGAAAGTAAAGGTTATATCTGTTTTCAGAGACAAGCTCACCGGGAAGTATTATACCCCCGGTGAGGTGATTGAAGTCGGTGAAGAATCCCGTGTGTTGGATATGGAGAGCCGTAAACTCGCTGAACGGGTTGAGGTGAAAACTCCCGAAGTGAAGGTTCCCGAAGAAAAGAAAGAGGTTAAAATCTCCCTTTTTGAAAAAGAGTTTGATAAAAAGGTTTTGGTTGATGCTTTAAAGTCTATCGGCGTGCAGGCTTCCGGCAATATGAAAGAGGAAACTCTTTTGGCTAAGGTTGCAGAACTGGATGAAGAATCAACAGCCAAACTGAAAGAAGCATTAGGTATCGAGTAAAAGGATAGGGTAGTGCTTCTACCCTTCCATTGTCTAATTTTATAAATCAGAAAAGAAATGAAGAATTTTATTTTTGCCATGTGTGGCTTTTTGATGATGTCTTTGGTCTCGTTGGGCGTGCAGGCCTCAAGTGTGGAATCTCCCAAGTGTGAGTATGTGAATCCATCTGTTGATGTTGGTTTGTCAGACATTCAGTGTATCACTTTTGAAGCATCTTCTGTTGATTGTGTTGTGCTGATCACTCCGCAGCCAATATTTAAGGTTGTGGATAGTCCGGTGAAGCAAACAGTAACTATTACGGCAATGCAAAGGAAACAGATTTCAGTTCCTAAATGCCCGTTCCGGTACGTCTATAAGCCGAAGTATTGCACACATTATAGCCATATAGCATATAGTAAACTGATTACACCATATTAAGATGACGGTAAACGACTACATACAACAGAAGTTTCAGACATTCGGCATTAACCTGTCGGAAGCTGACCTTTTGGATATGTGTCTTACCTCGAAGATAAGCGGAGAGGATGAGATGAACGAGGATTGCCAAACGCGGGTGTCGGTGGCAATTGCGAAGTTTATCCCCTCTCTATTGCTTCGTGCCACTTCTATCAGTGAAAGCGGTTTTTCTATGTCTTGGAATCTTGAAGGGATAAAGCAGTACTACTCTTTTATCTGCAGGATGTACGGATTGAAAGATGAATTAAGTAACAAACCTAAAGTGACCTTTTTATGATATTCGCTCCACACATATTACAGGTAAAGGTTATCACTCCGATGGATAAGGATGAGTTCGGAAGACCCATCCCTGATACTGGTGGTGAAAGCTGGCAAGATGTATGCAAGTGCCGTTGTGATGATAACACAACTAAAGAGTTTACGTCTGATAACGGTTCTGTGTATCGTCCTAACTACCATGTGGTGTGCGAGAAGAGAATCACTGTCAAGGCAGGGGATGAAGTCCGTTGCATGGATGGCGATAATTTGAGAGGGCAAGGCGAGGTTTATACGGTGAAGAGTACGAACTACTTTAACTACTCGGAATTATGGATGTAGATTTCGATTTTTCCGATGTCGATTCCTTTTTCGATGAAGGCGAATGGGAAGTCGAAAAGAAGATGATTGATGTGGGCGATGAAGCCGTGAAGTACGCAGAGGAACACGGCGATTATCAAGATCGCACACTGATTTTGAGAACGTCCAATGATTACGATGTTGATGAAAGCGGTTTAACTCTGAAAAACGAAGCGGAATATGCTTCATTCGTGGAATCCAAGGGGTTTGATGTTTTGAGTGGTGCCGCTTTATATGCAGAGAAACGATTAAAAGAAGAATTTGAATGATAGTAACTACCGACATAGGAAACATTCTCTATCGGGATTGCAAGGCTTTCAGGATAGATATAGTACCAGTAGGGGAAACCCTGACGGGCGAATTGAAGTCTGAAAGAATTGTCATTCACACGAAGAAACAACAACCGGAAACATATTGGAAGAAGTCCTTTGCCGAGGTAAATATCTGTGTGCCTAATTTGAGTGAGAATGAAGCGAACTCTATCCGTCTGAATGAGCTTGAAAGGCAAGCCAACAAGTTATTCGACGATGTGGTAAGCACCTATGACGACACAGCCTATCGTTACTCAATCGAATCAATCGGTACGGAAGCGGACACAGCTTTGAAGTGTCATTATGTGAATGTGAGAATTTTATTTGAAGTGTTAAATGTAAATTAGAAAAATATGAAACCATTTATCGGAATTAAAAAGATTTGGTACGGTGCGGTTATTAATACTGCTGTTACACCTGCCTCTTTAAAAACATGGCTGGCTTCTGCTACAGAAGTGAAAAACTCCCATAATGACACTTGGGGATATACAGAAGATGATCCGACTACAACGGATTATGTTAATGAGTTGACCGGAAAGGTCTACTATAAGGATGTTACCGCCAAAGGTGCAAGCACCATGGCGTTTACTATGGGTGAATATTCATTTGAAGACAAGAAGGAATTGCAAGGCGGTGAACTTGTGAAAGACGGCCAGACTGTTGTCGGCTGGCATGAGCCGGATGTCGCAGAAGTTATCAACAAGGCTGTTGTCGGTATGACCAAAACAGGTAACTACATTGTGTTTACCAATGCTTCCGTAATCGGCAAGGGCAATTTCGTAGAGAAGAACATCGGTTTAGGTGTTTCAGCTGTTGCAATGGAAAATCCTACCGATAGCGTAGCAGGCGAGTACTGGCTTGATGGTGAAAAGGTAGATGCGCCTACGGCATAATCGAGGTAAAAAGTAATGTTTTAGGATGGCGGTGGGTGATTGCTCACCGCCTTTTTAGCTTATGGAAAAGAACGCATCAAAAATAGTAAATGCAGCCGTTTTAGGGAAAGACTTTGAAACGGTATTCGTAAATGGCAATGCCTATATGATTCATCCTCTTACGATTCATAAAATAGCAGGAGCGGGATATTACCTCTCTGACCTAAAAGAAGCTGTAACGGTCATGGATATGCTTCGTTCATTGAAAGATGTAGAAATGGCTTCTCGTGCGCTATCGTGGCTTATTCAGGGCGATGAGAACCTCCATGAAGAATTGTCGTGTGGTACATTCGATGAAGTAGTGGAAGCTTTAGCAACTGGGCTTTCGATGATTTCTGCTGAAAATTTTTACAAGCTGTTAGCTTTAGCCAAGAACGTAGCAATCCTGACAGCAAAACAGAAACAGTAGGAAACAATTGCCTACTGGGACAGATAGCATCGTTCATGGAGTCTCTGCATCTGTCTTATGATGAAGTAGTATACAAGATACCATATAGGAATTTACTTATTATGCAAAAGGACAAACTCCATACAGTTTATGGTGAAGTCCTGGAAGAAGTATCAGAAGAAGAGTTTTTTAAAGCTAAAGGTAAGAACCCATTTAAATAAGAGATATGTCGAAACTGTATTTCAAGGTAGGAAGTGACTGGGAGGAAGTTGTAAGACTTCGTAATGAAATAGCAAAATTGAAGCAAGAGTTAAAGGGTATGGATGGTACGCAGTCACCTGCCGCTTTCAAAACGCTCAATACCCAACTTGCGGCATCCACTCAACGGATGAATGAATTGGTGAATGAAGCCGCCAAAGCCGGAGTTGCAATGGAAGGTGATTTTAAGAAAAAAATCTTTGATGCCTCCCAATCAGTAAACAGCTTTACGGAGAAGATTATCGCCCAAAAGAATGCCATAGGTTCTCTTCAAACAACTATTCGTAAAAATAAGGAGTTATATAAGAATATTGTTTCAAGAGGCAACGAAGATAAAGAACTACTCAATCACATCAGAGAACAAGAAAGAGCGCTCGGTAAAGAACGGGATGCTTTATTTGGACTTACCCAAGAGCAAGCAAATGCTCGGCTATCTGTAAAGAAACTCCGCGATGAATATGCACTGTATAAAAACGATGGGAAGCAGGTCGTTGAAGTAAACAATGGGATTGCCATTTCATGGAAGAAAGCATTAGCGGTTATCGGTGGTGCCGGTGTTCTGAAAGCGTTAGGTTCTGAAATCATTCGTGTGCGTGGAGAATTTCAATCCATGCAAACCACCATTGAGACGATGGTAGGCAAAGATGTAGCAGGGAAACTGATGCCACAAATCAAAGAATTGGCAAAGATATCACCTCTCGCCATGACCGATATGGTTGGGGCTGAAAAGATGATGCTTGGCTTCAATATCCAGGCGGAAGATACTATTAAGTATTTGAAAGCTTTGAGCGATATTTCAATGGGAGAATCAGGTAAATTCAATTCCTTGACTCTGGCATTCTCCCAGATGTCAGCTACTGGAAAACTCATGGGACAAGACCTGAATCAAATGATTAATGCTGGGTTTAATCCGTTACAAACTATTTCTGAAAAGACAGGTAAATCCATTGCCACACTCAAAGATGAAATGTCAAAAGGTGCAATCTCCGCAGAAATGGTACAGCAGGCCTTTATTGATGCAACTTCGGCAGGTGGCAAGTTCTACAATATGTCCGAGAACGCATCCCAAACTATCAATGGCCAAATGTCCATGATGCAGGATGCTTGGGATTCTGTGTTTAACGAATTGGGAACTAAGTCGGAAGGTGTTATCATGGACGGTATTCAGATGACGACTTCACTGATTGAGAACTATGAAACGGTGGGTAAAGTATTGACCGGATTGGTGGTTACTTATGGAACATATCGTACTGCTGTGATGCTTGTTGCTGCTGCTGAAAGCAAACATACACTTGTAGAGATAGGTTTGACTAATGTCCGGATATTGGCGAGAAAGGCTCAATTGGCTTTGAATGCTGCAATGCTCACTAATCCCTATGTAGCATTAGCTACGGTAGTAATCGGATTAACGACTGCTATGTGGGCGATGTCTGATAGTACTACAGAGGCAGAGAAAGCGCAAGAACGCTTTAATAAGCGGCAGAAAGAAGCCACTAAACAAGAGCAAGAGCATAAACAGAAAATAGACTCTCTTGTACAAAGTTCTCGTAACATTGCCTTGTCTGATTTGCAGAGGGGGCAGAGCTTGGCCGAACTACGTAAGGAATACCCTAAAATCTTTGCTCAATATGACATCGAAACAATAAAACTTGCAGATATTCTTGAACTAAAACAGCAAATCGCTGAAGAAGATGCAAAGCGTGCAGGTGAAAGAGTCGCAAGAGACTTTGAGGCTGCGAATAAAGCCGTATCCGACTATGAAAATACTCTGACAGCCAAACAGATTAATGGAGGTAAATTAACTCAGCAAGAAATAAATAAGCTAAAAGAACTTCGCTTCGATAGAGACCAGTTCCTTGTTGACAGAGGTAGTTCCATTTCTGAGCAATTCATCTCAAATCTTAAAAACATTGATATAAGTGAGTTTGACAACTATATATCAAAATTGGAGAACCAAATTAGAGGCAAGGGCGAAAATGGTATGATAAAAATTCGCTTGCCAATTGACGAGAAAGGCTCTTTATCCGATAAAGCCATCTATGAGGTTAAGGAAATTAAAAATCTCATAGATACCACAAAGTCAACAAAACAAGCACGCATTGATTCCGAGAAGAATAAAACAACTTATCAAGAAGACCTTGCCAAAGCAAAAGAAGATTGGGAGAAAGCAAAGAAAGGATACGAAGCACTTTTGAAAGATCAAAAAGCCACATCCGAGCAGGTAAAGGAAGCTCGCGATAAAATGCAGACTAAGGAGAAATCCTACAAGGATTTAGGCAGTGTTACTGATACCTCCAAACAAGAAAACCAAGCTGAAAAACTCCGCAAAGAACAAGAGATGCTCCGCTCCCAAAATGAAAAAGTTCTTCAACTCGAATCTAAGCAGTCCCTTGAACGTCAGCGTCAACAGCAGGATTTGGAAAACCAAGCAGCTCAAGCTAAAATTAATGCGATGACTGACGGCTATGAAAAAGAAAAGGCTCAGCGTGATTTGAATAACAAGATAGAGATTCAGAATGTTAAGCGTCAGAAAGAAGACTATATTCGTGCTGAAATACAAGCTCAAAAAGAAATCTTCGATGCCAAAGAAGATTTAAAATCCAAGCAGTCCAAAGGTTATGTAAAAAAGATATTTGATGCTTCTACTGTTAACGTAGACGAAATCATTGCAGCATGGGATAAGATTGTAGCTCATACAGAAACTAAACAAGGATTAGATGAATGGCAAGAGCGTGAGGATGCGATGAATAAATATCTAATGGAGTATGGAACATTTTCCCAGAAAAAGGCTGCAATTGATAAGAAGTTTCAAGACGATATCAACAAGGAGACTTCGCTTGGGGCGAAGAATGCTCTTCAAAAGCAATGGAATGAAGCTATATCTTCTCTCAAAGTAGATGAATTGAAGCAAGAGATTAATTGGGAGATGGTATTCGGAGACTTAAGCAATGCCTCCAAGGAAAGTCTTGATAAGATTAAAAAACAACTCAAAGAGTTTAGGGAAAGTCAGGAATACCAATCAATGGATATCGACCAAAAGAAAATCATTGATGAATCGTTAAATAAGATACAAACGACCTTAATTGATAAAGGAGGGTTATTGGGAGGTTTGCCGGAGCAACTTAATGCGCTCCGTATTGCACAAGAAGAACTGATTAAGGCTCAGGAAGAATATAATGATGCCCTCAAAAACGGTACAGAGAGCGAACAAGAGGCTGCTTTAATCAAAAAAAACAATGCAGAAAAAGGTGTTCAGAATGCACAAACAAATGTAAGTCAATCAGCCGAGAAAGCGACAAGTAACGTTGCTACTTTAGCCAATGTAATAACAGACCTTGGCAGCAATTCCCAAATGTCTCTGTCACAGGTTGGACAATTGGCGGGAACGCTTGCTGATACTTTCTCTGAATCTGGAAAGAAGATAGGAGGGATTATCGGTGCGGTATTTTCTGCATTAGATTCCATTGGCGAGCAAGGCCTTGACGGCTTTTTAGGAAATATATTTGACTCTATTTTTAATGCGGCTTATGGCGCATGGGATACTGTGTTCGGGTGGACAGGACTTGATTTTGGTGGTGAAAGTGACCCACAATTACAAAAAGATATTGAGAATCTTACTCAATCCAATCAAGACTTGGAAATGGCTATTGACAATCTTGCTGATAAAATGGAATCTACTTCTGTTGTGGAATCTACAGAAGTGTATAACCAACAGAAGTCCAATTTGGAGCAACAGATGCGTAATACCCAAGAAATGATGCGAAGAAGTGCAGAAGCTTATAGCAATGGTTTCTTAGGTATGGGAGGTAGCCATTCTTCAAATAAGAAAATAAATAATGCCATGTCTTCAAGCGACTGGGCACGCATTAGTGGTGTTGTCGGGCATACAGTTAATAATGCCAGTGATTTCTGGAATTTAACGAGTGAGCAGATGGCGAAAGTTGCATTAGAAGCCACAGACTTATATACTAAAATTAAGAATTCAGCCGATGATGGATATAGAGATGCCGCTCAATACATGGATTCTTATATATCATACTACAAAGAACTTGAGGAACTTCAGAATGCCTATTATGAAAAACTTACTTCTACATCTTTTGATTCGGTAAAAGACAACTTTCGTACCTCATTGCTTGAAATGAAGGATAATGCAGAAGCGTTTGCTGAGGACTTTGAGGAGATGATGCAAAATGCTCTGCTTGAAATAATGATGACCGGTGTATATGATAAGAAGCTCCAAGAGTGGTATACTAATTTTGCCAAAAGCGTAGAAAGCGATAAAAAGCTTACACCAGAAGAGATGGAGGCTTCCAAACAAGATTATTTAGACATCGTTGAAGAAGCTAAGGCAGAATGGGAAAATTATCAGAAAATGTTTGGATGGTCTGATTCTACTTCAGATTCTGCCAAAGAGGCTCTTGAATCATTTGTCAGTGATATGCAAAGTGCTCTAACTTCTTTGGACGTGACAGCTAAAGATGTCTCCGATAATATCTATGACTACTTCCGTCAAGCCATGATAAATGCTCTGTACGAAAAGGAGTATAAGAGCAAGATGGAAGAACTATACAAGACCTTTGAAGGCCTCTCAGCAGACGGATTATCAGAGAGTGATATGGCGCAACTTGGCTCCCAAGTAGACCAGTACATTGAACAGATGATGAAGGGCGTTGAGAGCGTGAACAGTATCTTCGCTGACAAACTGAAGGATGCCGAAGACCTACAGTCATTCGTTGATAACGTGAAGTCTGCAATGTCCTCCATCGAAGCTACCGCCGAAGATGTGACAGATAATATCTTTGAATACATCCGTCAACAGATGGTTGACAAGATGTTTGCCGATACCTTCCAACCGCAGATAGAGGAATTCTATAAGAAGGTTCAGGAAGCCATGTTTGACGGTGATATAACCGATGCTGAACGTAACGCACTGAGAAGTGAAGCTGAGAAACTGGCTAACGACATTACGACCGCCAAAGACATTCTATCCGATACTCTCGGTATCACTGAGAGCAGCCTAAAGAAGGAGCTTGAAGAGGAATTCAAGTCTTTCTCTGATGGTATATTAAACTCCTTGTACAATGCAGAAGTGACAGCCGAGTCCGTCGCCAAGGACATTGCTGAATCCATGCGCAAAGAGCTTATCGAGGCAATGTATATCGAACAGTACGAACCTCGTATCAAAGCTATCTGGGAGAAATGGAAAGAGTATTCCGCCGATGGACTTGTAACTGATGAAGAGCGTGCCAATATCAAGACTGACATTGACGAGCTGAGCAAGGAAGTATCAGATGCAGCAAAAGAAATCAGCGATGCTTGGACGGATTCGGGCGAAGAAGTCAAGAAAGCCTTTGAATCTTTCTCTGACAGTATCAAGAACGTATTGTATGATGCGGAAGCCACTGCCGAGGATGTAGCCAACAATATTTATCAGTACATGCGTAACGCCTTGGTTGATTCTATGTTTACCGCTCAGCTCCAACCTCAGATTCAGGCTTGGTATGACAAATACACCGAGTTTATGAAGGACGGTGCCATAGATACCGCCGAGCGTAAGACCTTGGACGAAATGATAGCCGAGATTCAGAAAGCCGGTGTTGATATCGTGGATGCTGCTAATGCTTTGTTCCCATCTCTTGATACGGGTGCAATAAAGCGTGCCGAAGAAGCCGCACAAGAGGCTGAGAATGCAAGGAATGAGGCAGAGCAGGAATGGGAGTCATTCTCTGATGGCATACTAAACTCCCTCTATGATATTGAAGCCACCGCCGAGGATATCTCCGACGACATGAGCGAGTACATGCGTAAGGCTCTCATTAAAGCCATGTATGTGGAGAACTTCAAACCCCAGATGCAGAAGTGGTACAACGAATGGCAACGTGCCATGGGAGATGACAACCTGACTTCCGAAGAAAAGCAGCTCCTTGACTCCATGAAACAGACTATGGTTGATGACATGAAGAAGGAAGTGGATGCTATCAACCAGTTCTTTGGAACCATGTTTTCACAGCAGGCATCTTCCAAAGGCTTTGAAGCCATGTCACAAGACACCGGCGAAGAGCTTAACGGGCGTTTTACGGCTTTGCAGGTTGCCGGAGAAGAAATCAAGAATCAAGCTGTTCAACAAACTGGCTTATTATCATCCATCGACAAAAGACTGTCATTGATAGACATTACAAACGATGATATTCCTGCCTTAATGTCTGGTACGCCCAATTTCGTTGATAAGACAAGAGGAATCATCACTAATAGCTATCAGTCCCAGATAAATGTTGTATTTCCGACAGAAGATATAAAGGTATTGACTGAAAAGGTTTCCAGTATGGAAAGGATTGTAGACGAGATGAGGACATTCCAAGTGGAGGGTAATATTGCTCGTAGGGATATAGTGGAAAACTCAGCTATACTTGCGAAGAACAGCCCCAAGATACTTGCTGGCACCGATGAGATTAAACGGAACTTAAAGAACCTTTAAAAACTTATAGATATGGCCGAGTTGATAATTAACAACAAAGATGCTCTTAAAGAGTGGGGTGTTAGAATGGGTAATAGTTTCTTTGATGTACTGGGTGCACCGGTTTCTCTGAAGGAATTCATTGAAAATAAATCCCGACTGGAACATGGAAAAGAAGTGGTGGTAAAGTCGCCCAAGCTGGATGAACGCGAATTGGCTCTGACGTTTACAATACAAGGTAGCTCTCCAGAGGATTACCAAAGGAAGAAGAAGGCCTTTTCCGAGGAACTCTACAAAGGGGCGGTTGATATCCAAGTACCGGACAATAGCAGTGATATCTATCACCTAGTCTATCTTGGGAAAAGCGTATCTTATGCCCAAAGTCTTGACCGGACGTTCGGTAAGATAACAAGTAAGTTCTGCGAGCCGAATCCGAGCATTAGAGGCTAATTTACGACATTAAATTCATTGTCGTGTATGGAAGCTCTAAATTTTAGGGCTTCTTTTTTTTATCTCCGACATTTGTAGTTATGATAGATATTAAGGACATACAAGGCAATACTCGCTTTTCAACCGGTATCAATCCCGGTGCAAAAGGTAGGTTCTCTTTGATGAAGGAGGACTATGTTGTGCTTCCCTTTAATACTTTGCATCCAATCGATTTCCAAGTAGGTGATTACGTAGACCTGCGCGGTGTCTTCGATGCCTCTATGGGTGGGAAACTGGCTAAAATCTATCAGATAGTAGACTTGTCCTATCCGACCTACAACGCATCCACCGGAGGGTATGACTACGAGCTTCGTTTGGATGCTTACTATTGGCAATGGAAAACAAAGATATTCAAGTACACCCCGGAGAGTGGAGGGCAGGAAGCGTCTTGGTCCCTTACCGCTTCACTGGATATCCAGATGGGTGTATTTCTTCGTAATTTGAAAGCTCTTGGTTATAAGTACGAGGGAAAGGACTTTGAGTTTTCCATTGACAGCAGTGTAGAGAGGTCTTCCAAGCTGATGACCTATGAGAACATGAACCTCATTGATGCCATGTTCTCTATGGCTGACCAATGGGGCTGTGACTGCTGGGTAACGGACCATGTCATTAACTTTGGTAGGTGTGAGTTCTCCGACGCTGTTAAGATAGAACTGGATAAGGAAGCCAAGGACATGAGCCGGAGTGACAGCAAGGGTACTTATGCCACCCGTATCTACGCATTCGGTTCAACAAGAAATATCCCTACCAACTATCGCCCGGTAGACCAGAGTACTGTTGTTAATGGTATCGTTCAGAAGCGCCTTATGCTTCCGGCAGGCACTCCATACGTGGATGCCTATGAGGGCATGAGTGACTTTGAAGCCATTGAAGCTGTTGTTGTATTTGACGACATCTACCCTAAAAGAGTAGGTGAAATCACTGATGTAAGCTCCTACGAAAGCGAGGTAGACAATGAAGACGGTACTAAGACGAAAGCTACCTTTTACCGCTTTACCGATACCGGAATCAACTTCTCAAAGGAATACATCCTTGAAGGTCAGGAACTCAAAATCAGGTTCGAATCCGGCAAGCTCAATGGTATGGAATTCGGAGTTGCTTTCAATCCTCTTGGCTTGACCGAAAAGAACGACGACGGCACATTCAACCCGGACGCTCAGCTTTGGGAGATTGTACAGAACGAAGACTACGGCCGTCCCTTGCCGGATGAAATTCTTCTTCCTGCAGAAGGTGATAAATACGTCCTTAGTGGTTGGAATGCCGAGAAGATAGCCGAACTGGGTTTAGTTGCCACCGCCGAACAGGAACTACTTGCCGCCGCCAAGAAATATGTAGCAAAGACCTGCATTGACGATGGTACTTATACCGCTACCCTCAACTCCATTTGGGTGCATGATGACCAAATCAATCATAGCTTTGATATCGGTCAGAGAATTAACCTTGTCAACCCCGCCTACTTCAAGGACGGGCGCTTGTCCCGTGTCATCGGCTTTGAAATCAAGCTGGATTTACCTTACGATTCCCCACAATATACCATCGGTGAAAGTACTGCCTATTCCCGCCTTTCCGATATTGAAACGCAAGTCGAAGAGTTGACTTTCAAAGGGCAGACTTTCACCGGTTCTGGAGGGAGTAATATCTACGTTATTAAAACTAACGACGCTACGGCCGCAAGTAACTTCAATGTATTCTCTGCCTTGCGTACACTCAGGATGTTTCTGAGGAAGGACTTCCCCGATGTGGCGGAAGAGATTATCACGTTCCTCAAGGGACTATTGATTGGTAAGAACGGCAGTGGTATCACAGTACGCGAAGACGGCACTTCCCAAGCTGTTGTTGACCGTCTGTATGTGAAGATAAAGGCAGTCTTTGAAGAATTACAAGTTAAGAAAGCTACGCATGTCGGCGGTGAACAGATTATCACCCACGCTGGAATGAAGTGTATTCGTGTAGAAGAGCTGAAAGATGTCTACAGATGCTATTTTCTTGCCGAGCAGGAAGGGGAAGCAATTGCGAACGAATTCAGTGTTGGTTCGCTGGCGCAGGCCAAGGAATGCAACATTGTTGACGGTACCACCCTTAATGCATCCAACCGCTACTACTGGCGTGAGGTCATGGAGGTGGGGCGTGATTATATTGACCTTTCCAAGACTATTTGTGACGGGGGAAGCGATATCCCCCAAGCAGGTGATGACATTATCGGTTTAGGACACCGTACAGATGTGGACCTTCAAAGTGCGATTGTTCTGTCATCCACTAACGAGATATCCCCATCTATCACCTTCTACGCTGGTATCAATGATTTCAACCTGACAGAGAAGGACATCATTTCCTTCGGGCTTGACAAGTCCACCGGTCACGCCTACATGAAGGTGTATGGCACTTCTTATATCGGTGCCCGTGACGAAAGCACTTACATCAAATATACCCCGGAAGGTGGAGTCGAAATTAAGGGGCGTTTTCTTACCATGGCCGGTGAGGATATTCTAACGATGTTTACCGTCATTGAAGGTTTGATAAAGTCTGAAATCTCTTCCGTGCGCGATGAAATCAATGCCCTTGACAACTACCTGAACAATGCGTCTTTTGCCGCAGATATGCAGTATTGGACTGGTAGCAGCAACATACGTATCTTCCGTGTAGATGGTCGATTGCTGTACTTCAATAGCAACTTCTATGCGAACAAGGAGTCTTTCGCCGATATTGTAAGCGAGGGTGCAAAAAGTGTCTTGCGCTTAAAGAACAGCTATATCGAGCAGGTTAATTCAAACTTTTACCGCCATCCGGATTTTGAGACTTTCGACGAACTCAAGCGCCCCCGGCAGTTCACCGTCTCTTTCAAGTATCTGGTGAAGCGTCCCGGTATTCTTACCGTTCATTTCAATGATGAGAATGAGACGGGCTTCGAAGAATATACCCCGATTTCCTTCTCAAAGGACCTGTATCCCGGTACTGAATTCAAGCAGATGGAGATAACCGGCAAGTGGAACGGTACCGGTGATTTCTACATGTCTTTCACCGGTGACATCTATGTCTATTCACTGACTCTTACCGATGACGCTCTTGCCGACTTGCGCGAGGAGTTCAACATGCGTTTCGAACTCACAGACAAGAAGATTCAGGCGAACCTTGACGAAATCAGAAGCACGGCCGGCAAGCTTGAAGAGTATCACAGTGAATTCCTTCTGACTGCCCGTAATCTTGAAGCGAAGTTTACGGAAGACCTGACAAATACCGAGGGTCGTATAACGGAAGCTTATACTTCAGCCATTGATTTATCCGCCCGTGGATTACGTGCAGATTTCTCATCATCTATAGCTGACCTTGATGGTAAGCTGACAAAGCATCTTTCCAGCTTCCATGTGACTGCTGAAAAGATAGATGCAATGGTATCTGCTACCGATACTATCAATAATACCATCAAGTCGGCTGGTTGGATCACTACTGCTGACGGTAACAAGTTATGGGCTACCATCTCTACGGTGAATGCTATTGACGGCCGGTTAACTTCTCATGAAGCTTCTTTCCATGTGACTGCCCAGAAGATAGAGGGTATAGTTGCGGACATAACCGAACAGGGGACCAACTACTCAAAGCTCACCCAGACAGTCAGTGGTATTTCTGCTAACGTAACCGATATCACCGGTAAGTATTCTACTTTAAAGATAGAGGTTGATTCTATCAGAGGTATTGTCGGGGATGGTTCCGGTGGAACTTTCAGTGAGTTCCAGCAGTCCATCAGGGAGATAACACAGAGGGTAACAAGCGTAGAGGGTGGCTTGGACAAGCATGAAGGCAGCTTCCATGTGACGGCCGAAAAGATTGATAGTCTGGTTACTGCAACCAACAGTCTGAAAGGTACGGTAGAAGAACATTCATCCGCTATCAGCCAGACAAGTAACCGGATTGACCAGTTTGTACAGAAGATTACTTTCGATTCCAAAGGTAATATCACCAACATCGACAGAGCCGGTTTAGTGACAGAAAGCAATATTGCTACTGTGTTTGCCCAGAAGGTTGACCCGTATGGCGAAATAGTCAGACGGGCTGAAATAAGTGCGTTCATCACAGAGGATGAAGCTGGTAACCTGATTTCCAATGCTACGATTCAGGCTGATAAGATAAACTTTACCGGAAAGACCATCATCAACGGGAAGTTCATAGTCGATACAGATGGCAACCTTACCCTGAATACCATTTCAGTCAAGAATGTCAATAAGCCTACTGACCCTTTCTACATTGATAGTAATGGTGTTTTCCATGGTAAAGGAGGTACATTCAGTGGAAGTATAACCGCCACTGACGGCAATCTTGCAGGTTGGATCATAGACGTTGATTCTATTCATAAAAATAATGTTGTGCTCGGTGCTGACGGTTCAATATATAACCAAAACGGTTCTTGGTATTTAGGCAACAATAACTCTGGATACCTTGCCAACAGTAATATCACCTGGGATGCTTCCGGTGATGTTGTTGTGAATAACATGACTGCTAATAATGGAACCTTTAACGGCACTATCAACGCTTCCAGCGGTCGGATAGGCAGTGATTTGTATTTGCACAGTAGCGGTATATCTACCAATCCGAACAGCCAGTTAGTTGATTTTACCGATGAGACCAGCCAGTTCTCATTAAGCAAGCCTTATTATATGCATGGCGTCATGGAGAATAAATACTTGAACATGCTCACTATCAGGCCTTATTGCTTTAAGGAAGGTGAACCCGGGTATTCCACATCTCCTGCCGTCCTCAGTATCTCTGCTGCAATTGAAGGCCGCAACAAAGCCATACATGTATCTGCCGGTGAGTGCTACTTTGGTGACAAATGTAGTTTTGCCGGTGATATGATGATCTATGGAAAGTTGACTACTCCTTCTTCCCGTATTTTAGAGATAGATGCGCCTGTGTCGACACGTGGTGTCAATACACGCTTTATCACAGCATCCGGTAGTGTCAATGTGCATGATGACTTCCTGCGCTTTACCAGCAATGTGAATGTTACCATGACAATGCCTTCTCCTTCGTCTTGTCCCGGGAAGGTTTATTATGTCAAGCAGACTGCCGGTAGTGTCACTTTTACAAATGGACCGTTCGTAGCTCCTAACGGTTGGGAGATGAATAATACCTACAAACTTACAGGAACGTACTCCATGATGTTGGTTTCTGATGGTAGTAGCTGGTTCTTCTTTTATTGTGGATAGTTTAATTATAATTTATAGAATATGAAAATCAATTTTAGACAGATCGAGGCACAGACCTCTTTTGAAGGTGGAAAACAAACCTTCGATGCAGCCGAGACAGTCGGTAACGAGATGATGTATAACGGAAGTATTCTTCTGGATATCGGCTTTGAAGATTTGGCAAAGAAAATCTACTATTCGACTGATGCGGTGGAGATTCCGGACCAGTATTGCAGGGCTTTAGAACTTGTAGTCAAAAACTCCCGGCTAATAGCTGCGGTGAAGCGCAGTATAATTAACCAGCTGAGTGGTAATTAACCGTTTAAAATCAATTCAAACCATATGGTATTAGATTCAAATCAGTTTAACCAGCTTGTAGAAGAGGTAAAGAAAGCTCTCCTTACGGGTTCCCAAGGTGTTGGTGATGTCGAGGTAGTCGATTCACTGGATGACATAGTGAGCTTGCCCGCACTTCGTCTTTCTGGTATGGACGAGTCGGTTGTTGAAGCTCCTTTGGAACTGTTGTCTGCTCCTGCCAAGGAAGCTGCCGAAGAACTGCGTAAAGCCGAAGAAGGACGTGTCTCAGCGGAGAACCTGCGTAAGGATGCGGAAACAAAGCGTGTTTCTGCTGAAGGTACCCGCGCATCTGCTGAAGCTACGCGTATCAATTCGGAGAAAGATCGTGTGACGGCCGAAGGTACCCGGAAAACAGCCGAGACAGAACGGGGCAAGGCTGAAACTACCAGACAGGCTTCCGAGACTGCCCGAGCTACTGCTGAGTTCGGACGTGCTGATGCTGAATCCAAACGTATCAGTGCCGAAGATGAACGTAAAAATGCTGAGACTACGCGGGCTGGTGCTGAGTCTATCCGGCAGACAAATGAAACAGGCCGTGTCAATGCTGAAAAGAACCGCGTTACTGCAGAAGGTTCCCGTGTGACGGCTGAAAACGGGCGTGTTACTGTAGAGAATGCCCGCGTTACAGCTGAGGATGTGCGTAAGAGTGCAGAAACAAGCCGTCAGATAGCCGAGAGTGTACGCGTCAATGCTGAAAGCGGCCGTGTAACTGCAGAAGGTAACCGTGTTACTGAATTTGCTACCCTCAAGAAGAATTCGGAAACGGCCACTGCAAACGCTACTGACACGGCAGAACATCCTACCTATATCGGGACGGACCACTATGTATACCAATGGGAGAAGTCCACTAAAAAGTACGTAAAGACGGATATTTATGTTAAAGGTAAGCCGGGAGATACGTTCACTCCTCTTGGACAATATGATACACTTGCCGCCTTGAAAGCTGCTGTTCCTGATGGTTCCGGTAGTAGCGGTTTCTATGCTGTGGGTGCAGCTTTACCCTACACATATTACGCATGGTATAACGGTGACTGGCAAAGTCAGGGGCGATTACAAGGAGAGAAAGGCGATAAGGGAGAGAAAGGGGATACAGGAGCACGAGGTCCTCAAGGTGTACAAGGTCCACAGGGGATAAAAGGTGATACTGGTGCAACAGGACCGCAAGGAGTAAAGGGCGATACTGGTGCTACTGGCCCTAAGGGGGATACAGGAGCAACCGGTCTTCAAGGTCCCAAAGGGGATACTGGTCCGCAAGGGGCTACCGGTCCTATTGGTGCAAAAGGTGCAACTGGTGCGACAGGTCCTGCCGGAACGACACCTACGATTGGTTCGAATGGTAATTGGTATCTTGGGACTACCGATACAGGTAAACCTTCAAGAGGTGCAACAGGAGCTACTGGGGCAACCGGTGCCACTGGTGCACAGGGAATACAAGGTCCAAAGGGCGATAAAGGAGACAAGGGTGATACTGGTGCAAAAGGCGCAATCGGTGCCACTGGTCCTGCTGGAACAAACGCAACCATTACCGGTGCATCCGCTACAGTGGATGCCAATGTCGGTACTCCTGCAGTAACAGTTTCTCTTGGTGGTACTGCTTCTGCAAGAACCTTTGCCTTTGCCTTCAAAAACTTGAAAGGTGCCACTGGTGCAACCGGTCCTCAAGGCGCGACAGGTCCTGCCGGAGCTAAAGGAGCTACCGGTGCGACTGGTCCACAAGGTGCAACTGGACCTGCTGGGGTCAATGCCACTATTACGGGAGCGACTGCTACAGTTGATGCGAATATCGGTACTCCCTCTGTAACGGTCACTGCAGGTGGAACGGCATCTGCAAGAACCTTTGCTTTTGCTTTCAAGAATCTGAAGGGTGCAACCGGACCACAGGGGGCTACCGGTCCTGCTGGTGCGAAGGGTGCTACGGGTGCACAAGGTCCTCAGGGTGTTGGAGACCCGACCGTCACGGGTGTCAATACGGTTACAACCCTTGCTTCTTTGCCTGTATCAAAGAGAAGTATCGTTGCTACCCTTGCTTCTGCTACAAATCTGTCTGTCGCAAGTGGTATGTCAGTAGGGCAAGACTTATATATTAGATGTAAAGCAATGGCAACTTTTATTCAGCCTATACCTAATAGTGGTGCGTACACTTCGATGTCAGGCTCATCGCTAAGTGTTGCTTCGGGAGATGTTTTTGAGATTAGCATTTGGTGCTATGCAGCAGGTGCGTACTCTATATCCGTAAAAATGAAAGAATAACGATTATGAGTATTATACAAAGAAGAGCGGATTCAGGCGTTAAAAGTGGGAAATATGTAGCAGCCATATATATGGGTAAACAATTCTTTTCTACAGATTATGGTCTGAGCTTTACTGAGAAGAAATGTAATTTTATCTATCTGTCTGCATCAGTTGCTATATTAGAGGATACAGGTGATGTATTTGTAGCTACTCGCGGTAGTATAAATAATATATATGTTTCGAGAGATGGTTTGGTTACCACTAATCTCATTAAACCCAATACTTTATTTGAAGATATAACAGGGATGGATATTACTAAAGACGGAAACACCCTGTTTGTATTAGGTGAATATCAATATTTACGTAAAATTGATATTCAAACGAACACTATCATTGAGGGAAACTGGTTAAATGTTGATTATAAAATGCATAAATTAGCTGTATCAAGGAATGGCAGATATATAGTAATTGCCGGGGATTCATTTATGCATGGTTCTAATGATTATAGTTTGACTTTGAAACTGTCAAAACAAATAGAGTACCCATATTCAACTAGTAATAAATTAAATGATATGGTGATGAGTGGTGATGGTAAGTATATCTTCTATTCTTTTAAAAGTGCTTCTCTTGATTATAATGGCATCTTTAGGGTACATTGTGATGATTGGGATACAGTAGACCGGATTTCTGTAGCTGAGATTAATAACTACTATATACCCACTCAGATATGTGTGTCCCATACAGGAAAGTATATTATACTGATATATGGTAGTAGTCAAGGAAATTGGATATCCCGCGATTTTGGTAGGAGTTTTACCAGACTGGTTGGTATGGATGATGCAACCCAGTTTGTAATGTCCTCCAATGGTAAATATATTTATTGTATAAATGGTTCTGCATTATATAGGTCTGCTGATTATGGGAACACTTTTTCATTGGCACTATCTGGGATTAATAGTTCTTATATGATTGCAATAAGTAAGTAATTTAAAAACAGAGATTATGTTATATGTAAATATCGATTCAGTAAGTAAAGTTATTAACCTCGATTTTGAGCTTGATGATAACTATGAAGTAGGTACAACCTATGAAGATTACCTTGATGGTAAGTGGGTTAAACTAAACGAGGAACAAGAAGCGTTCTATAATGCTAATTCGTCAGCTTCTATAAAAGAAGTGTTTGATTGTGTGCTAAGGTCTCCCTATGAACCTACAATCGAAGAAGTGAAAAGCCTGAAAATCTCTCAGATAACCGAGTATGACCAATCGGATGCTGTTAATCAGTTCTTGTTGGGCGGAAAGCGGATGTGGCTTGATAAAGATACGCGTGTCGGTCTTGTAAATTCAATCACTATCGAGCAGACAGCAGGGAAAGAAACGACTGTGTTATGGCATGATGCGATGAAGTACGTGATACCTATTCCTCTTGCCTTGCAGATGCTTGCTGCTTTGGAACTCTATGCTCTGGATTCCTACAATGCTACGCAGGAGCACATAGCTGCTGTCAAAGCACTTGCCACGAAAGAAGAGGTAGAAGCCTACGACTATACTTCCGGCTATCCTGATAAATTAGTGTTTAACCTTAATCAATAATGATATGATTTACTTATACCTTATATCGTTGATATTCCTCACTATGTACATAGTGTATGCGGTGAGAGTGTGTGGAGTGCCTTGGTCACTCTCTGATACTTATTATCAGTTGAAAAAGCGGAACCGTCCGGCATGGTTGTTCCAAATGGCTATGATTATTCCTGCCATGCTCTTGATGCCGGTGTGGCTGGAGTGCTCTTCCGGGAACTTGCAGTTCCTCGCATTCCTCTCATGTGGAGGACTCATGTTCGTAGGTTCTGCACCGTTGTTTAAGGAGGAGTTCCAAGGCAGGGTGCACTATACCGGAACCGCCATCAGCGGCATTGCGGCTATCCTCTGGCTCTGTCTGTCAGAAATGTGGTGGCTGCCTGCTACTACTTTTCCAGTTGCCGGGATTGTCATGCTCAAATACCGCAAGTGGTTGTTCTGGGTGGAGATGGCGGCATTCGTATGTGCGTATGCAGGGGTGTTGATTGTCCTGATATAAAAATTCCCGTCCTACTTTCTCAAGCTGGGCGGGATGAACAAAACTACTATGTGACCTTAACGGTCATGTTGCAAAGATAATATTAATAATTAGATAATATTTGAGAATGGATAGATTATTGACATTAGACCAAATTCGGGTGATATGCGTGTCGTTATTTAGTTCGATGTTAGCGTATCTGACACCCACCAAAGGCTTCCTTATAGCTTTGGCAGTGATGTTTGCCTTTAATATCTGGTGCGGTATGCGTGCCGATGGCGTGAGTATTGTTCGGTGCAAAAATTTCTCTTGGGGGAAGTTTAAAAATGCATTGGCAGAGCTGCTTTTGTACTTGGTTATTATTGAAGTGGTATTTATCTTTATGAACTCGATAGGGGATGGGGAGAGTGCTTTCATTGTGATAAAGACTATTACGTACGTCTTCTCATACGTGTATTTACAGAATGCATTCAAGAACCTGATTATGGCATACCCAAAGAATAAAGCATTCCGGATAATCTATCACTTGATTAGATTTGAATTCAAACGTGCGATGCCCTCACATGTCCAGGGGGTTATTGAAAGAATTGAAAACGAAATTGATAAGGAGGAAGAAAAATGAACTACTTTACAATTGCTGAACTCTGCAAGTCAGATACAGCCGACCGGTTAGGTATTGATAACCGGTGTAAGAAGGAACATGTAGTCAATATGACTGCATTAGTAGATAACGTACTGGACCCATTACGGGAGGCATACAGTAAGCCAATCACTGTGAACAGTGGTTTCCGTTGCCCGGCACTCAATAAAGCCGTGAAAGGTTCAGCTACGAGCGACCACATGACTGGACGGGCGGCAGATATAACCGGTGGAAGTCCGAAGGAAAACAAAAGGCTGTTTTATCTGATTCAATCGCTGGGGCTCCCTTTTGACCAGCTCATTGACGAGAAGAACTTTGCTTGGGTACACGTGAGCTATCGTGAAGGGGCAAACCGTAAACAAGTGCTTGCTCTATGAAAAAGCTACCTTGGATATTAGTAATATTGCTGGCTGTGGCTTGTGTGGCTGTTTGGTTCCGTCCGCACGAGCCTTTGCCGGCAGAAATACGTACCGAAACGAAGGTAAATACAGTAGTCAAGGTTGATACTTTGCTTATCTCTGCACCTATGGCACCTCTGTTAGTTTTCCAGCTAACAGATACTATTCGTATTGGTGACACTGTTGTTCATCGTGAGCAGGCTTATTATGAGGATAGTCTTTACCGGGCATGGGTGAGTGGTTATCGTCCGAGGCTTGATAGTTTGCAGATATTTCCAAAGACTGTATATCAGACGGTGACGAATGATATTTACCATACTATCACACCTAGAAAGAAACGCTGGGGATTGGGGATGCAAGTCGGCTATGGCTATCCATCTGGAATATATGCCGGTGTAGGTGTTAGCTACAACCTTTTTCTGTGGTAACATGTTATAAAGAAGTAGAAGTAATTCGTCATTGATGAATTTGGGCCTCGGCTGGTGACGGTCGGGGCTTTTTCTTGTTCAAGTGTTAAAAATGAAGCAGAATAGGCTACCTTTTCCTTTCTATGATTTATCTTTGCTCCCAAAACAATATGGAATACAATCATGATGAAAATAGCGTAAAATCTCTAATTATAATGTTTGTTTTACAACTGTTTTACTAAGATGTTTTTATTGTGATGTATATCTTTGTTTTATAGCTTGTTATAATGTTATGTGTCTCATAATAATATTATGGGGCTTCCTGTACAGAAATTGTACAGGGAATTATTGAAAGTATAGTTCAATACTCTTTCTCGTTCGCCAGATTCCAAGCATTCAGAAAGGATGCTTTGGTTATCTCCACTATCTTCTCCCAATTCAGTTTGTCTGTATGATCGGAGGGCTGATGGTAATCCGGATGCCCATCTGTATGATACCAGATAATAGGAACTCCCGCTTTGGCAAAAGAACCGTTATCACTACCGCCTATGGGATTATCCCATGGACGATAGTCGGGTTCCAGCCGGAGGTTGTATTTCTTTATATCTTCTTTTAGCCATTTTCCAAAAGCCGGATTGGCCTCCGTATAGAAATAAACTACATGCATGGGTTGTTGTGGCTTATTATTACGGCCTATCATGTCGAAGTTCAGATATCCTTTGATCTGCGGAATGAACGGACAGGTTTGTACAAAGTATTTGGAGCCCAGCAATCCTTTCTCCTCACCGTCCCAGAAGGCAAAAATAATATTCCGTTCCGGTTGCTTGCCGCTGACAATGAATGCCCTGGCTATTTGCAGAACGGCTGATACACCGGAAGCATTATCATCAGCACCATTATAAATTTGATCGCCTTCAAGAGCAGGATCTATTCCCAAATGATCAAGGTGCGCACCGACAATAGCGTACTCATTGGTATTCTTGCCAGGAATCATCCCTAGTACATTCGCCATAGAGAGTTTCTGATGCACTTCTTTTTTGAATATAGTTATTGAATCGGGGTGTACTTCCAATCTTCCCCTTTTCTGGCGTTCTCTTCTGTATGCTTCAAAAGGTTGAAAATAGCTGTCTCCCAACGGTTGTATTCCCATTGCCTGAAGCAATGAAGCAATATATTGGGCAGCTACCTTCGAACCATGGTATCCGGCTTCCCGCCCTTGTAATTCATCGTGAGCCAGAAAACCGATATATGCTTCGGCAGATGTCCGGTTTATGCTTTCCAGTCCTTTCTCTACAGGACTTTGTGCTGCTGCCAGATAGCTAAGGCAACAGAATACGGCCAGTATACAATATTTCCTCATCAGCTACTCATTTATGTCTTTATTCAATCATATCCAGCATTAATGGAATTTCTTCTCCTGCAATACCTTGTTTGAGAAGACTGCTCCGGTCTCTGTCGAATATTTCAAGGAAAGCATCTTTACTTCCGCTTTCTGCCATGGCCTTGCCATATAGCCCGACTGCTTTTTCTATGTTTCCCAGTACCCAGGCCACGTGTCCGGCATTGAGATAATCCGTAGCAAGTGGCTTGACAGCAAGGAGTTTGTCATAATACTTCATAGCCTGTTCATGCTTACCACTGACAAATGAACACCAGCCAATGCCGCGCCATGCCTTCATACAGTCGTTTTCCAGGAAGTCTAACTTGAAAAAATATTGCAGGGCATCGTCATACCTTTTTTGTTCTGCCAGGCAACTACCGGTATAGAACAATACATTGCGATTTTCCGGTTGGATAGCTTCTACGCGGTGATAATATTCCAAAGCAGCATCGAAATTCTTCATCTGGCGGTAACAGGTAGCCAGATGGCGAAGTGTCCACAGGTGATCGGGCTTCAGCATATCGGCTTTCAGATAAGCGTCCACAGCTTCCTGATAGCGTTTCTCCTTTTGCAGGCAGAAACCTGTCTTTTGGAAAATGTCTGCATTGGCCTGTTTCCGGTCTATTAATATCCGGTAGAGTTCCAACGCTTCTGCAGGATGTTCCTTGCTGAAGTGGAAGTCGGCAACGGCTACTAATAATTCGGGAGCACTCAACAGTTCTTTCAGTACCGGATTGCGGTGCAATGCAATCTCTTCCTGGAAGATATTATGAAACTCGAATCTGCGTTGGCTAAGTTTGAAGAAACGGTATAAATCGTGAATGTACTGGTTACTGATAACATCAGGCCGTTCAGCATATTGTTTCAGACTGGCACTATTCTTTTCTTCCATAAGGTCGCTTTGATCCTGAGGGGTCATCTGGTTTAGCATCATGTCACGTTGTCCCTGCGGAAGTTGTGCAATAGTGAAGCAAAATGAATACTTATCACTGTTGCAGAAGAATCCTGATTGCAGGATGATAGAGAGGACAGAACTCTCACCACTCTGGTTCAAACCCACCTGATGGATAATGCTGGAATGCATCCGGTCGAAAGGGTAGAACCAGTTATGTGGTTCGCGGAAAAAAGGATACCCTTTGAGTTGTGCGAACGTGCTCATATATACATCTGCTCCTTCCAGTTGCAGATCGTTCATCTCGCGTATTTTATCTCCCAACCCCGATTGCTCGAAAGCTTGTTCCCAGTCAGGATTGCGGTCGTTTTCATCTGTTTCTTCAAAACCGAATTTCATGTTGCGCATGATATTCACGTTCTTCATCATTTCGGGAATGATTTCTTCCCGCATCTTTCTGTCGATCTTCTCCGTTTCCTGACTACGAAGTAGCTGGATATAAATACGGTTCACCTGCTTGCTGAAGTTCGGGTCTTCCCTGAAAAGAGAAATACGTGCTTCCAATTCCGGATAAAGTGCAATGCGTGAAGAGTAGAGATGCAAGGTAATAACAAGTCCTACCAATGCCCTTTGATTGATTTGTGGATTGGTATGGCGAAGTCCGTCGAGCAACCAGTTTACTTTGCGTTCATCGAAACACTCCATTAAACTGAGTGTGACAGCACTGACAAACAGGCATAAGTCATTGGTTGGCAATGTCTCCGAACGAAGCATATCTTCTGCTTGGGCAAATTCTTCCAGAGTCCAACTACTGTTGCTCCAGGTCGTAAGAAACATAACCTGGTGAGTTTCTTCATGTCGTCTCAGGATAGCGTCCAAGCCCTGGTAATTTGCTAACTGTGATACAGCCATTTCATCTGCAAAGCCTTCCAGGATCTTTTGCTGGCCGGAAAGGTCATAAGCCTTCGGAAGTTGGTTGGGATTCCTGCGCAGGGAGTGGTAATAGTGGGTGGATATTTCATCTAATAATGCAATACGTGTCTGATCAGCAATCTCCCATGTATCAGCCAATAGTTGACGATATAGCTTCTGCCGTTCCGGGTCTTTCATACCCAGTTTCATATATTGCAACATATATTGATAGGAAGTCTGGATTTGTTCCAGTCGGTTACGCAGACTCCAGTCGTTACCATTATATAAGAAAGCATCCAGTTGAACGAGAGCTTCTTTCAGCCGTTTATCTTCCAATAAACTGACTATTTGGTTATATTGTTTTTGGATGGATTGTTCATTCATATTCAGTCCTTTCTTTAATACTTTATTAATATAAGGTACAAAAATGATGCCAAAAAGTTCGGGGGCTTAGAAAATACTGATAGCTGTTTTGGTTGTCAGCAATTCAAGAGCTTTCATGCCCATTACAGAGTTGCCTTTAGGGTTAAGTCGCGGACTCCATACTGCTACTGCATACTTGCGTGGGCAGACAGCTGCAATGCCACCACCAACACCGCTTTTTCCGGGTAGCCCCACCAGATAAGAGAATTCTCCGGCTTCATCGTAGAAGCCGCAGGTCTGCATAATGGCATTGATACGTTTCACTTGTGAAGTCGTCAGTTCGATTCCATCAAAACTGAACGGTCTTGTATGATCGGCGAAAGGAAGGAAAGAACGTGCCAGTTCCCGGCAACTCATGCCTATGGAACATTGGAGGAAATAAAAGTGAAGTACTCGCTCAATATCGTTTTCTATATTTCCATGATATTTCAGCATATTGGCAATGGCGGCATTCAGATAGCCATGTTCCCGTTCGGAAGTTGCCATACCTTCATTATATTCAATCTGGTCGTTGCCGCAGAGTTTCTGTACGAAAGTAAGATAATCCTTTTCCGGATTATCGAGTACTGAAAGCAGGATGTCTGCCATTACTAATGCTCCCGCATTGATGAGAGGATTGCGGGGAATCCCTTTCTCCATTTCCAACTGGAAAATGGAGTTAAATGCATTACCGGATGGTTCTACACCTATACGTTTCCAGAGTTCATTGCCCATCCGGCTGAAGCTTATCGCAAGAGAGAACACTTTCGAAATACTTTGTACGGCGAAACGCTCGTCACTGTCTCCCTGGGCATATTCTTTTCCTTCAATAGTACGCAGGCAAATGCCATAGCGGTCAGGGTTGACTTTCAGCAATTCAGGAATATAGCTTGCCGGTTTACCCATTTGGGCGTATGGCTGTATCTCCTCGTATATTTCTTTCAGAATTTCGGTGTAGTCCATGGTATATAAGGTTTTTCTTTAGAAGCGCACCTGCAATTGTGCTTGCAGCAGGTTACTATTATCTCCGATATGGCGGTTGCAGTATGTATACTGTGCCTGTATCCTGCATTTAGGATAGAACCAATATTGTAAACCTACTACATAATTACTTTGCTTATCATCGAGTACTTTGCTCTTATTAAGATAATCATAAGATGCTATTACATCTACTTTCGGGAATACATGTGCAGATGCTGTTACATAATAACCGTCACTTTTGATGCGTCCGTCTTTTCCGGCCAGGTATTCCGTGCGCACATCTACCGGCTTGGTTTTAATGACTGCACCTGCCGACCACCGGTTACGGGTATAGTTTTCGCCTACCTGTATATCGGGATTGAGGCTGGAAACGGACACAGCACATCCTTTTCCTTTTACAAAAGAACCGCCTACAGACAGCCAGTCGAGTGGATGGACCATCAGGCTACCTACAATATCCTTCTGATTGTTTTTATCTTTCAGGTTGATACCTTGCCCATTCATTACCGCAAGATTATAGTTAACCAGTTTTCCAAACAGATCACCATAGATCAGGAGTCCCATATCGCGTCCGCTACTCGAGCCATACAAAGGATCACTACCATTGATACCAGCCAGATAATTGACAGATTGCGAGTAGCAATTAATCAGTTCCACATAGCAGGGAGACATTGGGTTTTCAATGGTATACATGGTTTTGAATTGTCCGATGCGGGCAGTCAGTTGCGGAAGGAATTTATATTCGGTATATGCTTCAAGGATTTTTCCAGTATTGGCAAAGCTGTACATGAAGTAGCACAACCAACGGTCGGTAATTCTACCTTCTGCCATAAAGATAACCCGCTTGATGTCGAACGTATTACTGCTGCCGTCGGCATCATCGTAGGTATAACCCACCTGTGCGTAGCCTGCGAGTTTGATACGGTCTTTAAGGGTATTTACTACATCGTTCAAACATGCATCTTGTGCTGTTGCTATCAGTGCGGAAAGTAGGAAAGCAAAGGATAACAAAGTTCGTCTCATTTCTATGATAAATGTGTTAGGGAAGATAATTGATCGTTTACTATAAAAATATAAGATTAAAAAAGGCAACCCTTCTTTTCAAAGAGCTGCCTTTTGGTATGATAATGTTTATTCTTATTCGTTGATAGCAGCGATACCCGGAAGAACTTTTCCTTCGATTGCTTCGAGCAATGCACCACCACCTGTTGAAACGTAAGAAACACCGCTTGCCAAACCGAACTTGTTAACGCAAGCTACAGAGTCACCACCACCTACAAGTGAGAATGCACCGTTTTTAGTAGCCTCTACGATAGCTTCGCCTACTGCACGTGAGCCGTGAGTGAAGTTTTCGAATTCGAATACACCTGTCGGGCCATTCCACAAGATAGTCTTGGAGTTTTTGATAACGTCTGTGAAGATTTTCTCAGTTTCAGGACCGATATCCAGACCTTCCCAACCATCAGGAATTTGGTCAACCGGACAGAACTTAGTGTTAGCGTCGTTAGAGAAAGCGTCAGCAATCTTTGCATCAACAGCCAATACCAGGTTTACACCTTTTGCTTTAGCCTTTTCTATCAGTTCGAGAGCCAGATCCAGTTTGTCATCTTCGCAGATAGAAATACCGATCTTACCACCCATAGCCTTGGTGAAAGTATAAGTCATACCACCTGCAATGATCAGGTTATCAACCTTGCTCAGCAGATTTTCGATAATTTCAATTTTAGAAGAAACTTTAGAACCACCCATAATAGCAGTGAATGGACGTTTGATGTCATTCAATACTTTATCGACAGCCTTCACCTCTTTCTCCATCAGGTAACCGAACATTTTGCTGTCTTTGTCGAAATATTTAGCGATCAAAGCTGTAGAAGCGTGTGCGCGGTGAGCGGTACCGAAAGCGTCATTTACATAGCAGTCAGCGTAAGAAGCCAATTTCTTGGTGAATTCTTTCTGGCTTTCTTTAACAGCTTTCTTAGCAGCAGCTTTTTCTTCGTCTGTAGCGTCTTCAGCCAAACCACGGGGTTTGCCTTCTTCTTCAGCATAGAAACGAAGGTTCTCGAGCAACAGCACTTCACCCGGTTGCAGAGCAGCAGCCTTAACAGCAGCTTCTTCGCCCATACAGTCGTTAGCGAATTGTACGTCAACACCCAACAATTCGGAAAGATGATTCAGAATGTGTTTCAGTGAGAATTTGTCAGCCGGACCTTTCGGACGACCGAGGTGAGAACCAATAATTATACTACCACCGTCAGCCAGAATTTTCTTCAACGTAGGAAGAGCAGCACGCATACGGTTATCATCTGTAATGTTGAAGTTTTCGTCCAGAGGCACATTGAAGTCCACACGAACGAATGCCTTTTTACCGGCAAAGTTGAATTGATCAATTGTCATAATACTCTATTTTATTTAAAAGTGTTATTAATTCGTTTTCGTGAGCGCAAAGTTAGCATTTATTTCTTTCTTTTGCTATGAATCCGTCGTTTATTCTTTATCTTTCGGCTTCTCTTTGCTAACTTTATACTTCTCGCAATAGTATTTGCACATCAATTGCAAACCGCACTTATCACATTGCGGTGTACGTGCCTGGCAGACGTATCTTCCATGTAAAATAAGCCAGTGATGTGCAATGGGAATATCCGCTTCCGGGATATTTTTCACCAGTTCTTTTTCTACACTGAACGGCGTGGTACACGCATCCGAAACCAGGCCGAGGCGGTGGCTTACACGGAATACATGAGTATCTACTGCCATTGCGGCTTTGTTAAATACAACGGATTGGATGACGTTTGCCGTCTTGCGTCCTACACCGGGTAATTTTATAAGTTCTTCCAGTGTATCGGGCACTTCACTGTTGAAGTCTTTCACCAACATTTGTGCCATACCCACCAGGTGTTTTGCTTTGTTATTGGGATAAGATACGCTACGGATATATTCGTATATTACTTCCGGTGTACTGGCAGCAAGGACTTCCGGGGTAGGGAAGTCGCGATACAACGGTGGAACAATCATATTCACCCGCTTGTCTGTACATTGGGCGGAGAGGATGACTGCTATCAGCAGTTGGAACGGAGTTTCATAATGCAGTTCCGTTTCGGCTACGGGACGATTCTCCCGAAACCAGGCAAGAATTTTTTCGTAACGTTCTTTTTTTCTCATCGCAATTTATTTTTATGGTAATGAGGAGCCACTTTTCCATTGAAGTAGAGCATAGAGACAATGGTGAGGCAAGCCCCGAACAAATAAGCTTTATCGAAGGTGCTGACCTCCGCAATATATCCTCCTGCCAACATACCGATACCGATGCCTACATCCCAGGAAGTCAGATAGGTAGAAGTGGCAGTACCACGTTGACTGTTGGGGGCGAGGTTGACGAACAGGGTGTTGTAAGCCGGAAACATGATACCGAAACCTACTCCCAGCAGCAGGGCTACGGCAAAGAAAACAACAGTACATAGCATGTTGTTCCAGCTGATAAGATATACACACGCTGAAAGCAGGAAGAAACTGAATACTACGAGATACAGTCCGGCAGAGATAACCTGTGTTATCTTACCCCTGTCCACTATCTTTCCGGAGAAGATACGCGAGATAGCCATACCTATCGCCATGAAGGTAAAAAAGAACCCCGTAGTGGCATTGATCCCGATCTGTTTGGCATACATAGCCACATAGTTCGTTGTCATTCCATAAGGAATAGAAAGTAGTAACAGGCTGATACCCGCTGGAATACCTTTCAATAATATAAAGCGGTCGAGAGAGAGCGGTTCTCGCTTCACAGGCGGCTTATAGGGTGTCTTGACAAGAGAGGCGCAAACGAAGCCTGCTATGCATGAACCCAGTGAACAACAGAATATAGTTGTGAAACTCATTCCTGCATCGTGCAGAAACAATCCGGACATCGGACCAACTGCCATTGCAATATTATTCGAAAGCCCATAGTATCCCAATCCTTCTCCGCGTCGTGAAGAAGGCATGATGTCGATGACCACTGTATTGCCGCCTACGGTCACCATTCCGAACGATACGCCCTGTATGATACGAAACAGGATGAATAACGTAAGTGAACCGGCAATGATGTATCCGGCAAACATGGTCATAAAGATAAAATAAGCCATCAGATACAGAGGCTTACGTGCAAAACTATCCAGGAAGTAACCGGAAAAAGGGCGGATGCATAAAGCTGCTACTGTATAACAGGAAAGAATAATGCCGATTGTTGAATTTCCGGTACTAAATACTTCGGACAGGTAGAATGGAAGTACCGGTATCAGCAACCAGAAGCCGAAGTACAGCAGGAAGTTGGCTGCAAGAATAAAACAATAGCTGGGAGTGACAAGTCTATCTTTCATAATGGGCAGCTTGAGTAAGAGCTAAGAAAATATATCCGGGCGAATGATTATATATCGCCTACTTGTTTTGTGATATCCGGAATGGTATATCATTGTAGGAGCGGATAATCATTCGCCCGGTATATGTCGGTTATTAGTAAGCGGCTTCAAATTCTTTCAGGAATCTCGTGTCGTTTTCAGAGAACATACGAAGGTCCTTCACCTGGTATTTCAAGTTCGTAATACGCTCGATACCCATGCCGAGGGCATATCCGCTATATACTTTACTATCGATGCCGTTGCTTTCCAATACATTCGGATCTACCATACCGCAACCGAGGATTTCAACCCAGCCGGTATGCTTACAGAACGGGCAACCCTTTCCACCGCAAATGTTACAGCTGATGTCCATTTCCGCACTGGGTTCCGTGAACGGGAAGTAAGACGGGCGCAAACGGATTTTAGTGTCTTCACCAAACATCTCTTTGGCAAAGAGTAACAATACCTGTTTCAAGTCGGTGAAAGATACATCTTTGTCTACATACAAAGCCTCTACCTGATGGAAGAAACAGTGTGCACGGTAGCTGATGGCCTCATTACGATATACACGTCCCGGACAAATGATGCGGATAGGAGGTTGTGAAACTTCCATTACGCGGGTTTGCACGGATGAGGTGTGTGTACGCAATACAATATCAGGATGAGCTTCGATGAAGAAAGTATCTTGCATATCGCGTGCAGGGTGATCTTCGGCGAAATTCAATGCGGAGAACACATGCCAGTCATCCTCTATTTCCGGGCCTTCGGCAATGCTGAATCCCAAACGGGCAAATATATCGATGATTTCGTTCTTTACGATGGTGAGCGGATGGCGTGTACCCAATTCTACCGGATAAGCGGAACGTGTAAGGTCAATATCATCACAACCCGTATCCTGACTTTCGAACTGTTCTTTCAGGGCAGCAATCTTTTCTTGTGCCTTGTTCTTCAGTTCATTCAGTCTCATGCCGACTTCTTTTTTCTGTTCGGCAGCCACGTTACGGAAATCCGCCATCAAGTCGTTGATTGCACCTTTTTTACTAAGGAATTTGATGCGGAGTGCTTCCAGTTCCTCGGCGTTGGCAGCTTTCAGTGCTTCCACTTCTTGCAGAAGCTGGTTGATTTTATCTATCATATCGTCGTTATTATTTATTTCCGAAATACATAAAACGGTGCAAAGATACAACTTTATCATGATTCCGGTTGCAATCTTTTTATAAAATTAATCGGATACAAGGAAAAAGCCTATGTGTGATATGAAAATGAATTTACTCCCGGAGGTTTTGCATACCTGATTCTTACCAATTCCCTGCCCATTCCCTACCAACTCCGGACCTTCTCCCTGTCTTTAGACAAGGACTATGTAAGGAGTAGGTAAGGAGTAGGTAGGGAGTAGGTACGGACTTGGTGTATCCCAGGGCCTTTCCGTTTTTGTTATGTACTTCGTTATATCGGCAGTGGAGAAGGTTAGTTGGCTTCTTCTTTGTGCTTTTTTAGTGCTTCCTGATAAAGCTCTTCCTGCAGCACGCAGAATTCTGCCACCAGTTCAATAGAAATACATGCGTCATTTTCATCTTCTGCATTATTCATCAATTGCTCAATTTGTTTAGAGAGGGAAAGATAGCGTTGTACCTTCGGATCGTAAGGGCTCAGTGTACGCAAAATAACGTCACTTTTCCCTGATTTTGTTTGTTTCATCTTTAGAATTAATTTGTCTGGCAAAGGTAACTGTTTTTTTACTATTCTTAAGCATTCTGCCGTAAATAATCTTTTTGCTAAGCAATTTTGTCAAACAGATATTAAAAAAGCATATTTATGAATCTCTCCGATAACAACTTAACAGTTATTCAACTACCTTTAATACAGAAAATAGTGGCCACAAGTGTTTTCGTATTACTAACAACATCTGTATAATGTTGAATTTAAACAAATAGACATTATGCGGTAACTAATTTGTAAACTATGGAAACCAAAAAAACACCCAAAGCAAACCTGGAAAACAAGAGGCCAACGTGGCTGCTTGTAGGTTATGTAACTGTACTCGCCTTCATGTTCGTTGCATTCGAATGGACTCGTGACATCAGGGTTGATACGAGTGGTCGTATCGCCGAGAATGTATTTGAGCAGGACATGGAGATCCCTCTTACAAGGCAGCCTGAAGTAACTCCTCCGCCACCTCCTCAGGTAACTCCTATTAATGATGTTTTGACGATAATAGATGATGACGCTACTGCAGAAGAAACGAATTTTGCATCTTCGGAGGAAACAGGTGAAGATGTAGTAATTAAGCACATACCGGTTACAGTGGATGAAGAAGTGGTGGTAGAAGATGAAATTTTTGTGATTGTGGAAGAAAACCCGCAATTTCCTGATGGTGGCACAGCCGGTCTTTTACAGTACTTGGGCAAGAATATCAAATATCCTACTATTCCACAAGAGAATGGAACTCAGGGTCGTGTAACGGTGCAGTTCGTTGTCAATAAAGACGGAAGTATTGTAGATGTGAAAGTGATAAGAGGTGTCGATCCTTATCTGGACAAAGAAGCAGTCCGTGTAATTTCTACCATGCCGAAATGGATACCTGGTAAACAACGTGGTGTGCCTGTACGCTGCAAGTTTACAGTACCTGTGACGTTTAAACTACAGTGAAACAGTGATATAAAAATAAAAGCTGCATTCAAAACCGAATGCAGCTTTTGTTTTTTGTGGAGAGTATCGGACTCGAACCGATCACCTCGACACTGCCAGTGTCGCGCTCTAGCCAGATGAGCTAACCCCCCTTTTCGATCTTTCGCTAACGTTTGCGAGCTTTCTCTCTTTTTGGTGGCGCAAATATAATGCATTATTCTGAAATAATTGCTATGTTTGCGAAACAATTTGAAAGAAAAAATATGCTGATCTATAATACAACCTATCAAGTAGAAGAAGGACAGGAAGATAACTTTCTGATCTGGATTAAAGAGTTCTACTTGCCCGAAGTAGAGAAAACCGGTGCATTGCATACACCGCGTATTGTTCGCGTACTAAGCCATCGTGAAGAGGGTAGCACATGCTATTCCCTTCAGTTTGAAGTGGAAAACTCTGGTATTCTGCACCGCTGGCACATGGAGCAAGGGGTGAAGTTGAACGAAGAACTGGTTAAAATATTCCAGGATAAGGTGGTTGGCTTTCCTACATTGATGGAGGTAATAGAGTGATACAACCGGTCAAAGAAAAGATAATTTTAGGTATCGACCCTGGTACTACCATTATGGGATATGGAGTGCTGCGTGTGGTGGGGACAAAGCCTGAGATGATTGCTATGGGGATCATTGACCTGCGTAAGCTCGGTGACCATTATCTTAAACTTCGCCATATACACGAAAGGGTGTTGAGTATCATCGAGAGTTATCTGCCTGATGAACTTGCTATCGAAGCTCCCTTTTTCGGTAAGAATGTACAATCTATGTTGAAGTTGGGGCGTGCTCAGGGAGTTGCTATGGCTGCTGCCCTCAGTCGTGATATCCCTATTACGGAATATGCCCCTCTTAAAATAAAAATGGCTATCACAGGAAATGGTCAGGCCTCCAAAGAGCAAGTAGCAGATATGCTGCAACGTATGCTTCATTTTGCAAAGGAAGATATGCCTACATTTATGGATGCTACGGACGGGTTAGCCGCTGCTTATTGCCATTTTCTGCAAATGGGGCGTCCCACAGTAGAGAAAGGATATCACGGATGGAAAGACTTTATAGCCAAGAATCCGGATAAAGTGAAGAAATAAGATATGATATTTAATACTTAAAACTTAAAATAACCACCATGAAACTGAATGAACTTGCCTTGATTGGAGTAGCTACGGCGACAGTTGTCAGCTGTGCCCCGACAAAGAATGAGTACGCGTCTTATGAGTTGTATCCCGTTCGTTCGGGCAGCTTGACGGAAATGGAGTATACTCCCGAAGTTACGAATTTTACATTGTGGGCGCCGACTGCTGATGAAGTACGCCTCATGCTGTTTGATGCAGGTGATGGCGGTCATGCTTATGAGACTGTTTCTATGGTATCTGATAAGGAAGGAACCTGGACGGCAAAGGTGGAAAATGACCTGATCGGGAAATTCTATACATTTAATGTGAAGATCAAGGATAAATGGTTGGGAGACACTCCGGGTATCAATGCGAAAGCGGTAGGGGTGAATGGAAAACGTGCTGCTATCATTGATATGAAAGCTACTGATCCTGAGGGTTGGGCACAAGATAAACGACCTGTTTTAGCTTCTCCGGCCGATGCTGTTATCTATGAAATGCATCACCGTGACTTCTCTATTGATTCTTCATCGGGCATTCAGCATAAAGGTAAATTCTTGGCACTGACGGAAGAAGGTACACTTAGCCCTGAGAAATTGGCAACCGGCATCGATCATTTGAAAGAACTGGGTGTGACACATGTTCACATTCTGCCGTCTTATGACTATGCTTCGGTGGATGAAACGAAATTGGATGAAAATAAATATAATTGGGGATATGACCCACAGAACTATAATGTACCTGATGGATCGTATTCCACCGATCCTTATAATCCTTCTATTCGTATTAAGGAATTCAAGCAAATGGTGCAGGCTTTGCATAGGGCTGGCATCCGGGTGGTGCTGGATGTAGTGTATAATCATACATTTAACACGGCTGAGAGTAATTTTGAACGTACGGTACCAGGGTATTTCTATCGCCAGATGCCGGACGGTAGCTTCGCTGATGGTTCTGCCTGCGGTAATGAAACGGCAAGTAACCGTCCTATGATGCGGAAATATATGGTAGAGTCTGTGTTGCACTGGCTTAACGAATACCATCTTGATGGATTCCGCTTTGACTTGATGGGGATTCATGATATTACAACGATGAATGAAATCCGTAAGGCTGCTACGACGGTTGATCCGAGTATCATTATTTATGGTGAAGGCTGGGCGGCTAAGGCTCCCCAGATGCCGGAGGACTCTCTGGCTATGAAGATGAATACGTATCGGATGCCCGGTATTGCTGCATTTTCCGATGAAATGCGCGATGCTCTGCGTGGTCCATTCAATGACAACCACAAAGGTGCTTTCCTTGCCGGACTTCCTGGTGGAGAGGAGAGTATTAAGTTTGGTATTGTGGGAGCCATCAAGCATCCGCAGGTGGATAATGACTCAGTGAATTACAGTAAGGCTTCATGGGCTGAACAGCCGACGCAGATGATCAGCTATGTATCTTGTCATGATGATATGTGTCTGGTAGACAGGCTGAACGCGAGTATTCCAGGCATTACACCGCAGGAACTTGTCAAGTTGGATAAACTGGCACAGACGGCGGTATTTACTTCACAAGGCATACCGTTTATCTATGCGGGCGAAGAAGTGATGCGTGATAAGAAAGGGGTACATAACAGTTATCAGAGTCCTGATTCTATCAATGCGATCGATTGGAAACGCAAAGCTGAATATGCTGATGTATTTGCTTATTATAAAGGTTTGATACAGTTGCGTAAAAATCATCCTGCTTTCCGTATGGGAGATGCGGAACTGGTGCGCAAATATTTGGAATTCCTTCCGGTAGAGGGTAATAATCTGGTTGCATATCGCTTGAAGGAGAATGCTAATGGAGATGCTTGGGAAGATATTATCGTGGCACTGAATTCTCGTAAAGAGCCTGCAAAACTGGTTGTACCTGAAGGCAAATACACAGTGGTATGTAAGGATGGATTTATAAATGAAAATGGACTGGGTACACTTTATGGTTCGGAAGTGCTGGTTCCGGCACAATCTGCACTTATTATTTATAAATAAGAATAAGTATCTATAAGAATATCGCCTCTGTAAGTAATAATACTAACAGGGGCGAATTCTTTTTATCCGGGTATATGCGTAAGAATTCCGGGTATTGATAATATTGGGTAATATTATTTTTTAGTAATATCGGCTTCCCAGGTTGCTCCACTAATATCAGTTAATTCAAGTTTATATGTTCCGGCAGGTATATCATTGATGTTTTTTCCGATATTGATTTCTGCTTTGGCTCCTAATGGAATAATAAGGCTATACTTCCCTGGTTTTACTTTAGCAACATATTTGTTATGTATATCACTCATCGGGAAATTAGCCAATTCGTTACCATTTAGTTCCAGTATGATGTTATTTGCATGGTCTTTTAAAGTGATACCGATTAAGAAAGAACCATAGACGTCAATTCCTTCTACCCTCGACAGAGTAAATTTTAGTTGACCATTATTGAATCCGGTATCCGAAATTTCTATTTTAGGTTTTACGGATTTGTTATGCAGTTCGCCCCATACTCCACCATGAAATGCCTGATTAGTGAAGAGGGTAAGTGCCAGAATAGCTATGCTGCCTGTTACTACTATTTGCTTGATTATATTTTCCTTTATAGATAATTCTCCGGATGCTATCCAAGGATACCATTTGCGTGTCTTTAGCCAAGGAGTTTTAGGCATCCATATCCTGTCGAGGGAATAATAACCGCCGCCTGTCATGAAAACTGTAAAGCCTGCAGCAACACCCAATACGCCGATCTGCCATTCGTCAAGGCAAGTAGAACCAATCCAGCCGGAACCTAAGAGGATTCCGCCAGCCAGGCCGATAACGCCTATACTTGCCAATCTTGTGAAATAGCCCAGCATGAATAATAAGCCGACGATAGCCTCTATAATCGTAAAGAGAACCATGGCCCACCAAAGTACATCCGGGGTACTTACCAGATATTCAATGATTGGTTTTATACCTAATGCATTCGGTAGGAAGTGGTTGAATTTCTCACCAATATATCCGGGAGCATCTTCTATTAATTTATTTTCCAGGATTAACCGTCTCCAAAAAGCTGAAAAATAAGTCCAGCCTACCACCAGGCGGAGGGCTAAAGAGAACATGCCGGAGAAGTCATAAACCTGCCTCGGGATACGTTTTGTTGCCAATTCTTGTTCCATAATGATTTTATATTATTAGTTTTGTTCGTTCTTCTTCAAGCTGTTCGGCTGGAATATATTGCCTAACAAGCCAGCCATAACCGCTCCCCATAATGTGCTGTTCCAAGGAGAAGAGGTTATCGGACAAGTACCTGTGCTACAGCCTACATATCGCCAATATAAATAGCCTGCTATTGCTCCGATTATTATTCCTATTATTGTGGGCCAATACTTTCTTATGAATGTCTTTTCCATGTTTTGGATCTGTTTATTAATCGTTGATTTATAAGGAAAACAAATTTCCAGTGGAAAATGTTTCTTTTGTTATGGATTATTTTTCAGATTACTGGCTTAAAAATAGACAATTTGCGCAAACTGTCTGTTTATTTGGGTAAGTAAAATCGGAAAACTTGGTATCTTTGTGGCATGAAGTTACGAAAAGAGTGTAATTTATTGGAAATGAGCATTGGGTAATCGCTCATA
>ERZ773183.49-NODE-49-length-144236-cov-8.989187_pt1 | contig 144236 bp, 141 predicted proteins | sample MGYA00580532_ERZ773183 | MGnify/ENA primary metagenome ERZ773183 (study PRJEB29015, sample SAMEA2737791) | human gut metagenome | biome: human gut; feature: human-associated habitat; material: faeces | place: China | collected 2012 ...
TTTACGCTTTTCTCTGTAGAATACAGCATGCGCTGTTTTTCACCGCAACAAGCGCGGCCTCCGATGTGATCGATGGATTTATTATACCACAAAAATACCTGTTTTCCCACGAAGATCTGTGATAAAATGTGATAAAACGACAAAAAAGGAGAAGGATCATGATAATAGATTTTAAAGAGATAGGCGTCTCAGTCATACCTAATTTTAAAGGCGGAGAAAAAGAGACTGCCGCCAGAATGTTTACCGACGATAATAACAAAATCATGCTCGGAAAACTGATCCCCGGAGCTACTATAGGGCTTCACAGACATGAAGGATCGAGCGAGATCATCCTCATACAATCGGGAAAGGGAAAGGTGCTGTATGACGGCGCCTATGAGACAGTGGAGACAGGCTGCGTTCATTACTGTCCCGAAGGGCACGAACATAGTCTGATAAATGACAGTCATGAGGATCTGACATTTTTTGCGGTAGTACCGCAGCATAAGTAAGAAACATGAAGGGAGAAGCACGAGAGCTTCTCTTTTTTTGCTTATCAAGTATGATGACTGCATTTTACCTGCTTACTGCTGCCGGGCCGGATTGAGATCGTCAAAAAAGCGGCCGGAGAATCCGGCCGCTCTGTCTGCAGTATGGAAAATGAGAACATGGTGTTACTTACATGATTTATTTCTTCTTTCCAAACAGCGCTAAAAGTCTCAGGAAGATATTTATGAAGTCCAGATATAACTGCATAGCGCCGTAGATATATAACTTCTGGCTGTTTTCCATAGCTGCCGAAGAGAACTGTTTTATCATGTTCATGTCATAGACAGTTATACCAAAGAACAGGAACAATACGGCGCAGTCTATGAAAACTTCCATGAAACTGCTCTTGAGCAGGAAGATATTTACCAGGCTCATGACGATAGCTATTATGAGAGTTATCATCAGCAGAGGTCCCCACTTGCTTAAATCGCTCTTGCATCTGAATCCATACAGCGCAAAACCGCCGAAGAGAGCGGCGCCGGCCAAGAACAGCAACACTATTGAACTCATCTGATATACTGCGAAGATAACTGACAAGGTCACACCATTGAGTACAGCGTAGGCGAAATACAGTATGCCTACGGCCAAAGGAGGCAGCTTCCTGAATAGAAATGAAAATAATACCACCACTACAAGTTCTGCGATCAAAAGTACTGTGAAAGTATTTTCGTACAGGAAGTACCAGAACAGATTGGAAGCGTAGGTGAACCATGCGCAGACTGCCGTCACCAGGAGCCCTGCAATCATCCAGACAAAAGTCCTGAAAATAAAATTGTTTTGGTGCTGTATCACCGAGGGATACATCTGATCTTCTTTATACATAATAATCTCCATTCCGCCGTCTGAGGCATAATAAAATACTCTTAATTCTTTATCATTTGGCTGCGCCGCAGCATTTTTTGTATTTTTTGCCGGATCCGCAAGGGCAGGGATCGTTTCTGCCCGGCTGTTTCTCTTTGTGAACCGTCTTAGAGCGTTTAAATTCCTTTACTATTTCGGCGCGTCTCTCTTCGGAGAGAACATCGTCCCACTGGGGAAGACTGTAGAGATAGTCGGCGTCGGCTTTGAGCATATTGAAAAACAACTTGTCATAATCTACGTCCAGATCCAGAGCTGTATCCTCCTGTATTTTTTCAAGGTCGTTAGCTTCTCTGAGACTGGTGTTTATACCGTCGAGAAAACCCATGAAGATGACAGGGTCGGCTTCGAATTTTGATACGAGTTCAGAGAAAGTTCCTGAAAGGTGAGCATCTTTGTGAGATAGAATATACTCGTAAACTCTTGTTTCCGTTTCACTGTATTCTTTCCAGAAGGCCTCGAAAGTTTCTTCACTCTGTCCTTCCATCAGATCTATCCATTGCTTATATAATGTCATTTTTTAAACCTCCAGATTTTTCATTATATCTATAATATCGCCGCATACGGCGCTTCCCGTAGGCAGAGGGCCGGCGCCTTTGCCGTAAAGCATCAGCTCGCCTACCATATCGCCGGTGATATATACGGCGTTGAATTCGTTGCCGACTCCCGCAAGAGGATGAGTGTTGTCAAGAAGAGTAGGCTGTACACAGTATTGAAGTTTGCCGTCTTCCATGCGGGCGGTGCCTATGAGCTTTATGACTTTGTTCTGCGATGCCGCAGAAGATATGTCGCGGTCTGTTATCTTTGATATTCCCTTAGTAGGTATATCTTCCGGAGCCACATACTTGTCAAAAGATAGCGCCATCAGGATAGAAAGCTTATTGGCTGCGTCTATGCCTTCCACATCGGCGGTGGGATCTGCCTCGGCAAAACCCTTATCCTGAGCGTCTTTTAATACTTCTTCGTAAGAGAGGGACTCCTCAGTCATCTTAGTAAGTATATAGTTGGTAGTACCGTTAAGTATTCCCATGATCTCGATAAAGTTGTTACTCTGAAGCGCCCCGGTAATTGAAGTGAGAACAGGAATACCTCCTGCTACGCTGGCTTCAAAAAGGAATCTGACTCCGTTTTTTCGGGCAGTTTCTGTGAGAAGACCGTAATTGGCAGCGATGGCCGCCTTATTGGCGCTGACTACATGCTTGCCGGCTTTCATGGCTTGTACCATGAAAGAAGTCGCAGGTTCGATACCTCCCAGCATTTCTACGACTATGTCGATCTCCGGATTTTTTATTATATCGTCGGGATCTTCTGTCAAAAGTGCCGGATCGGCGCTGGCAAAGCGTTTTTTCTTCTTGTTGCGCTGCAAAATTTTCACTATTTCAGGGGAGATGCCCGTTCTCTTTTCGATGATTTGCTTGTTGTCTGTAAGAATTTTATAAGTTCCTCCGCCTACGTTGCCGAAGCCCAGCAGGCCGATCTTTGCAGTTTTCATATGTTTACCTCCGAATAATCACAGTGAAAAAATTATATAACAGTTTTTAAATTTTGTCTTTACCTTTTTTGAAAATTTGTTATTATTTATTGGGACAGTATGCAGAGAGCCCTTTTGAAAAACGATGAATTTTGGATAAGGAGAGACAAATGAGCCTTAATATAGTGTTCGTCCAGCCTGAAATACCTCCAAATACAGGTAATATAGCCAGGACCTGCGCAGCTACAGATACGAAGCTGCATCTGGTAAGGCCGCTGGGATTCAGTATAGATGATAAGCATTTAAAGAGAGCGGGACTGGACTACTGGCCGTATGTAGATCTTGAGATTCACGAAAGCCTCGAATCTTTCATGGAAAAATACGGACATAAAAGGCTGTGGCTTGCCACTACCAGAGGCGGGCAGATATATACCGCCGCCTCCTTTGAGGACGAAGACTTTATACTATTCGGGAGAGAGACTAAGGGACTTCCTGCAGACTTCATATCCCGGCATGAAGACAGAGCTATAAGAATACCCATGAGTGAAAATACCAGATCCAGATCCTTCAATCTTGCCAATTCCGCAAATATAATATTGTTCGAGGCATTGAGGCAATTAGGCTTTCCGGGGTTGAAATAGAAGCCGCAATTTGGTATAATATTTGCATAGCAAATCGACCGAGAATGTAAGGTAGACGAAGATGAAGTTAAGTTACGGATTGACAATTGAACAGACGCAAAAACTGACGATGACGCCGGAATTGATCCAGGCTATACGTATTTTGCAGTTTAATACTCAGGAACTTGATTCATTTGTTCAGGAAGAACTTCTGGAAAACCCTGTCCTCGAACTGGACGGAAAGAAAAAAGAAGATACTTCCATAGATATACAGGAGAGACTTAAAGAGGATTACGATGATGAAGACAGCTACAGACAGTGGGAGCGTTCTTCGGACAGAGAAGAATATTCCTATGAGCAGTTCGTCAGCAAAGAAGAGACCTTAGAAGATTTTCTGCTGTTGCAGCTGACTTTTTCAAATCTTAAGGACAGGGATCTAAAGATCGGAAGATATATAGTTGAAGCTATAGACGAGAACGGCTATCTCACGGCGGCAATTGATCAGATAGCTAAAATATTTAAGACAGACTGCGAAAAGATAGAAAAAATATTAGATGTGATACAGACCTTTGAGCCCATAGGAGTAGGCGCCAGAAATCTGAAAGAATGTCTCATCATTCAGCTTGCGGCCAAGGGACTCTTAGACGAAGTCACAGAATACATAATTTTGAATCATTTGGAAGATTTAGGGGACAATAAACTCAATAAGATCGCTAAGGCCATAGGTATTCCTGTCAGCCAGGTGCAGATGGTCAGCGACCTTATAAGGACGCTGGAGCCAAAGCCGGGGAGAAGCTTTGCCGGAGGTGAAAACGTCAAGTATATCGTTCCCGATGTTTTTGTGGAAAAAATGGCAGGGGATTACATCGTCATAAGTAACGAGAGCAGTATTCCTCATATCATGGTGAGCCCATATTATAATTCTCTTGCCAGAGAAGCCAAGAACGACGAAGAACTTTCTAAATATATAACAGATAAGTTTAATTCTGCACTCTGGCTGATAAAGAGTATAGAACAGAGAAAGAGGACCATATATAATGTGGTGACCGCCGTAGTCAGACATCAGAAAGAATTTTTGGACAAGGGCCCCAAATATTTAAAGACGCTTACCTTGAAACAGGTGGCAGACGATATAGGTATGCATGAGTCCACCGTCAGCAGATCTGTCAACGGGAAATATATGCAGACGCCCAGAGGAGTATTTGAAATAAAATATTTCTTCTCCGGAGGTATTACCGGGCAGGACGGAGAGGGAGTCTCTTCAAACAGCATAAAGACTATGATAAAAGAAATAATAGACGGAGAAAATCCGGCGAAACCTTTCAGCGATCAGGATATAGTAGGCGTTCTCAGCGAAAGGGGAATAGAGATATCGAGGCGTACAGTGGCCAAGTACAGAGAAGGAATGAATATCTTGTCTTCATCGAAGAGACGGAGGTATTAAGATCGGGTCAGCGCCTTCAAAGCGTTTGGGCTGGGTCGGCGATTGCAGCAGAACCGGAGGGATCTCCGGAGTCTGTTAAATATATTGTCATTAAGAGAGTTTAGGAGGAGAAAAAAATGGCGATTAAAGTTGGTATCAGCGGTTTTGGCAGAATAGCGAGAGTTGTGATAAGGGCGGCTATGGACATGCCGGAGATCGAAATTGCAGGAATTAATGTGAGAAATGCAGATCTTGAGTATCTGGTATATATGCTCAAGTATGACACGACTTTCGGAAGATTCCCAAAAGATCTGGGCCTTTATGACGGAGGACTTATCATAGACGGCAAAAAAGTTCCTGTCTACAGCCATACTGAGGCCGTTGATATCCCTTGGAAAGAATGTGGAGCAGAATACATAGTGGAAGCTACCGGTGCATATGTCACCACGGAAAAAGCTATGGATCATATAAAAGCGGGAGCCAAAAAGGTCGTGATTTCCGCGCCGGCAAAGGACAAAGAAACGCCTACTTTCGTATACGGCGTAAACCATGAGAAATACACACCTGATATGACGGTGGTTTCCAATGCATCATGCACTACCAACTGTCTGGCGCCTCTGGCAAAAGTCATCGAAGATAATTGGGGAATAAAAGAAGGCCTCATGTCTACTATACACTCAGCTACGGCAAAGCAGAAGGTGGTAGACGCTCGTTCCATGAAAGACTGGAGAACGGGAAGAAGCGTATTCGGAAACGTGATTCCGTCCACCACGGGCGCAGCCAAGGCCGTTGGACTGGTAATCCCATCCCTTAAAGGAAAGATGACAGGAATATCTTACAGAGTGCCTACGGCTGACGTTTCTGTCGTAGACCTCAATGTAGTTTTAGAAAGACCGGCCTCATATGAGGAAATCTGCGCTAAGGTTAAAGAAGCTTCTGAGACTTACATGAAGGGCGTCATCGAATATGTGGATGATGAAGTAGTTTCCGGCGACTTTGTAGGAGATCCGTGTACTTCCATATTTGACGCCAGAGAAGGTATTCAGCTCAACGATCACTTCTTTAAGTTCATAGCCTTTTACGATAATGAGTTTGGATATTCCAGTAAGATCCTTGAACTGATAAAACATATGAGCGGCGTAGATAAATAGCCCCGCCTTTAAGAGGAGGAAAGGATTAAACGATGAAAAAGACTGTAAGAGATATAGACGTAAAGGATAAGAAGGTAATCGTAAGATGCGATTTCAACGTGCCACTAAAAGACGACGTGATAACTGACGATACCAGAATAAGAGCAGCCATTCCTACGATTGAATATCTTCTTCAAAACGGCAGCACAGTCATCTTGATGTCCCATCTGGGAAGACCCGAAGGCAGAGCCGACATGAAATATACTCTTGAGCCTGTAGCCCGGAGGCTGTCTGAGCTTCTTGGAAGAGATATAATATTTGCTTCGTCTCCTGCGGTAGTGGATGAGGGTGTAAGAGAAAAAGCCGCGGAGCTTAGAGCAGGAGAAGTCATGCTCCTTGAAAACGTTCGATTCAGAAAAGAAGAAACTAAAAACGGAGCCGAGTTTGCAAAAGAACTGGCGTCTCTTGCAGATATATTCGTAAACGACGCTTTCGGAACGGCCCATAGAGCTCACGCCTCTACGGCAGGTATAGCAGATTATCTGCCTGCCGTGTCAGGCTTTCTGATAGAAAAGGAGATCAGATTTTTAGGAGATGCAGTCGAAGATCCAAAGAGACCCTTTGTGGCCATAATGGGCGGAGCTAAAGTAGGCGATAAGATATCTGTGATAGAAAATCTCCTTAAAAAAGTAGATACACTGATAATAGGAGGAGGAATGGCCTACACCTTTTACAAAGCTCTGGGGTACGAGATAGGAACATCGATTCTCGATGAGAAGAGCGTGGAGCTTGCAGGCGATCTCCTTAAAAAAGCCGAAAAGGCGGGGGTGAGGATGCTCATACCTGTCGATGTAGTATGCGGAAAAGAATTTAAAAACGATACCGATACTGCTGTCTTTAAAAGCAGCGAAATGCCCCAGGATATGATGGGTCTCGACATAGGACCTGCTACTGTAGAGCTGTATAAAAAAGAAATATTCTCGGCTAAAACAGTAGTATGGAACGGACCTATGGGAGTCTTTGAAATGGAAAACTTCGCCAGAGGCACTTACGAGATAGCAGAAGCGCTCAGTCAATCTGACGCAGTAACGATAATAGGAGGCGGAGACTCCGCGGCGGCAGTCGAAAGTTTTGGCCTTGCCGATAAAATGACCCATATATCGACAGGAGGAGGCGCCTCCCTCGAATTCCTGGAAGGAAAGGAACTGCCGGGAGTGGCCGTTCTCGAAGAAAGATAGGAGACATGAGGATATGAGAATCCCTTTTATAGCAGGAAACTGGAAGATGTACAAGAATATAGCTCAGGCCCGGGATTTTGCAGAAAAATTCCGGACCTTATATCACGACACAGATGTCAGAACCGCTATCTTTGCGCCGCTTCCTCAGATACCTGTACTTAAAGAATTCTTCAGCGGAACAGGTATAGGAGTAGGAGCCCAAAACGTCCACTTTGAAAAAGAAGGAGCGTTTACAGGAGAAGTCTCTGTACCGATGCTTAAAGAACTGGGGGCAGATTACTGTCTGGTGGGACATTCCGAGAGAAGGCAGTATTTCGGAGAGACTGACAAGACCGTCAATCTCAAACTGAAAGCCCTCATAGAGGGCGGCATACTTCCGGTGGTGTGCGTCGGAGAGAATCTGGACGAGAGAGAAGGCGGAATAGAAGAAAAAGTGGTCGCTGATCAGATATCCGCAGGATTCAGCGGTATCTCTGCCGAAGAAGCAGAGAAGGTGACGGTGGCATACGAACCTGTATGGGCTATAGGCACCGGCAGGACCGCTACTCCTGAGCAGGCGAATCAGATGTGCCGTTTTATAAGAATGACTCTGGCAGAAATGTACGGTTTTGAGACTGCTGATAAGATAGTTATTCAGTACGGAGGAAGCGTAAACCCTGACAATGCCTTTGAGATCATGAACATGGAAGAAATCGACGGAGCGTTAGTGGGAGGAGCCAGCCTCGACCCTCTAAAATTTATTGAAATAGTGAACTTTTGACTTGATTTTAAAAGTAAGATTATGGTATAATTATTGAGTTAAAATATTAGGAGGAACGAGATGAAGACATTTTTGATGATAGTACTTGCGATAGCGTGTATAATTCTCATCGTCAGCGTATTGCTCCAGTCCGGAAACAGTTCCGGCTTGTCCGGTTCTATAGCAGGCGGTGCGGAGCAGCTTTTCGGAAAAAAGAAAAGCAGAGGATACGAAGCTATTTTGGCCAAAATAACGACGGGAGCGGCGATTCTTTTCGTAGTTCTGTCGGTAGCATTGGTTATGATAGATTAGACCGTTTACAGTCAGGTCAATTTTTAATTAATTATAACATTCACTTGTGAGATAAGAGGTACGGCGTGCCTCTTATTCAATGTATGCAAGTGATCAGGAGGTATGCAATCATGAAAATTTTTACTGTATGTGCAGCCGTCGTTGGTCTTTTGATCGCATTTTGTCTCGCCTCATGGATCAGCAAGGCTTCCGAAGGTACAGACAGAATGAAAGAAATTGCCGGCTACATCAGAGAAGGCGCCATGGCGTTTCTTAAGAGAGAGTACAGAACGATGGTCATCGTCATAGTAGTGCTTTTCTTGCTGATAGGAATCGGCCTGCAGAGCTGGATAACCGCAGTTCTATATGTGTGTGGAGCTCTTCTTTCTGTTTTGGCAGGTTTCTTCGGAATGAAGGTTGCCACTAACGGAAACGTGAGGACAGCTAACGCTGCTATGGAATCCGGAATGAACAAAGCTCTCAAGATAGCTTTCAGAAGCGGAGCCGTAATGGGCCTTTGTGTTTCAGGTCTTGGTCTTTTCGGTCTGGGCGTAGTAGTCTGCGTTCTCGATCTGGCCACAGTTACTCAGTGTGTAACAGGTTTCGGACTTGGAGCTTCTTCAATGGCTCTGTTCGGAAGAGTAGGCGGAGGCATCTACACCAAGGCTGCCGACGTGGGAGCCGACCTGGTAGGTAAAGTAGAAGCAGGAATCCCTGAGGACGATCCGAGAAACCCTGCTGTAATCGCCGACAACGTCGGAGACAATGTAGGAGACGTTGCAGGCATGGGTTCGGACCTGTTTGAATCCTATGTGGGATCTATCATTTCCGCTATCACTCTGGCTGCAGTGGCAGTAAACGAAGCAGGAGAAATGTCCACCTTCAGCGCAGATACGGCGGCTATCTTCCCGCTCATCATTTCTGCTGTAGGCGTGCTGGCTTCCATCATCGGAATCTTATGCGTAAGAGGCAAGGAGGGTGGAAACCCTGCCAACGCTCTCAACATGGGTACTTACATCAGTGGTATAATCGTAGTTGTAGCCACCGTATTCCTGTCAAAGAACATGCTGGGCGATTACACTTATGCAGCTGCTATCATCGCAGGTCTGGTGGTAGGTATAGCTATAGGAAAGATCACAGAAGTATACACTTCTGCGGACTATAAATCGGTAAAGAAGATAGCTGACCAGTCTCAGACAGGAGCCGCTACTACTATAATCAGCGGTCTGGGAGTAGGAATGATGTCCACTCTCTGGCCGATCATCCTCATCTGTATAGGCGTCTTCGTAGCTTATCAGTTTGCGGGACTTTACGGTATAGCTCTTTCTGCCGTAGGTATGCTTTCCACTACAGGTATGACTGTAGCTGTAGACGCTTACGGTCCTGTTTCCGACAATGCCGGCGGTATCGCCGAGATGTCAGAATTACCTGACAGCGTAAGAGAAATCACGGACAAGCTGGACTCAGTGGGAAATACTACAGCTGCCATAGGAAAGGGATTTGCGATAGGTTCTGCGGCATTGACTGCTTTAGCGCTGTTCGCGTCTTATGCGTCGGTTACTCAGCTGGAACTTATCAGCTTGTTGGATCCTATCGTAATAATAGGACTTTTCATCGGCGCGATGCTTCCGTTCCTGTTCTCTGCCATGACCATGAATTCAGTAGGTAAGGCAGCCAATCAGATGATAGAAGAGGTAAGAAGACAGTTCAGATCCGATAAGGGAATAATGGAAGGCACTTCAAAACCTGACTATGCTAACTGCGTAGACATCTCTACCAAGGCTGCTCTCAAAGAGATGATCATGCCTGGTATAATGGCTATACTGGCTCCTCTGGCTGTAGGTATCGTTCTCGGAACACAGGCCTTAGGCGGAATGTTAGCCGGAGCTCTTTCATCAGGAGTTCTGCTGGCCATCATGATGGCCAATGCAGGCGGAGCTTGGGACAACGCCAAGAAGTATATAGAAGAAGGTCATTACGGCGGAAAAGGAAGCGAGCCTCACAAGGCTGCCGTTGTAGGAGATACCGTAGGCGATCCGTTTAAGGATACATCCGGTCCTTCTATCAACATCCTGATCAAGCTTATGACTATCGTAGCAGTAGTATTTGCTCCTCTGTTCGTTCAGATAGGCGGACTGCTGTAATAAAGAAACTTGGGGCTTTCCTGACGGAAAGCCCTTTTTGTATAAGGTCGTCACCTTTGTATAGGAATATGGAAAATATTTCATGAAGAGGAGAATCTGTCTTAGGTTGACAAACCTCAATCAGTAGATATATAATTAACTGAAAGTTATCTTTAATTCGGTACAGAGAGACCGGCAAGATATAAAATGATATAATAATTGTTTTTTATTATGCCTTGCCGATCTTTCGGTAAGGCTATTTTTATCGGAGGATTTTATATGAACAATCACGAACCTATCACTGATGTGCGGACATTAGGCACAGGCAAGACTATCATCTTAGGGCTGCAACATACATTCGCCATGTTCGGGGCGACGGTGCTGGTGCCTATACTTACGGGACTTCCTATAGCTACCACACTTCTGATGGCCGGAGTAGGAACTTTGCTGTTTCATCTTTTGACCAAGGGAAAAGTTCCGGCCTTCTTAGGATCATCTTTCGCATTTCTCGGAGGTTATGCTGCGGTTGCGCCTATGCTTGATGACGGTACTCCCAATATGGAAATGCTTCCTTACGCATGCGGAGGCGTGTTCTGCGCAGGACTTGTATATCTGCTCCTGGCCGCTCTTATAAAAGGTTTTGGGGCCAAACGAGTGATGAAATTTTTTCCGCCTGTAGTGACAGGTCCTATTATCATCTCTATCGGACTCATACTGGCGCCGTCGGCCATAGATAACTGCGCTACCAACTGGCCTATAGCTCTCATAGCTCTGATAACAGTGATAGTATTCAATATATGGGGAAGAGGCATGGCGAAGATAGTTCCCATCCTCATAGGCGTAGCGGTCTCCTACATAGCGGCGATAATAATGGGAGAGGTGGACTTTTCCGGTATAGGGGAAGAAGCCGTAATAGGACTGCCAGATTTTATCCTGATGAAGTTTGACGTAAGCGCCATAATAACTATCATGCCTATAGCTCTTGCTACTATGATGGAACACATAGGTGACATCTCGGCGATAGGAGCTACCACAGGAAAGAATTATATAGCCCAGCCAGGTCTTCACAGGACTCTTCTGGGCGACGGCCTTGCAACTTGTCTGGCGGCGGCAGTAGGAGCTCCGGCCAATACTACATACGGTGAAAACACAGGAGTATTGGCGTTGACAAAGGTCTACGATCCAAGAGTGATGAGGATAGCGGCATTGTTTGCAATCGCTCTTTCATGTATACCTAAAGTTGCTTTTATAATAGAATGTATACCGGCAGCTACCATCGGCGGAATATCCTTCATCCTCTACGGCATGATCTCCGCCATAGGCATAAGAAATGTGGTGGAAAACCAGGTGGACTTTACCAGAAGCCGCAACACTATAATAGCGGCCCTGATATTGGTATGCGCCCTCGGTTTCAACGGTCTGGGCGGAATCACTTTCGATGTTCTGGGCGCCTCAGTCACATTGTCGGGCCTGGCCATAGCCTCTATAGTGGGAATAGCGGCTAACGCCATATTGCCGGGTAATGAATATGAATTTAAAGAAGACGTAGAGGAGGAAAACGACAAGTTCCAGACATATAAAGTGTGATATAGCTTCCGCTTATACGACAAACCGCCGGCAAAATGCCGGCGGCCGTGATTGCAATAAAATCCTACCAAAGACCTATGTCATAATGCAATTCTTCCTGCTTGGAAATAATCTCCGGCGTCAACTCAAACTCGCCGTTATCGGCTGAGCCGGCCGAAGCCGTGTCGCCAGGTCCATTTCTTACACGTTCATCATAATAATCCAGCGGTATAAATACATCTACTATCTTCTGCTTTTTTGTGTCATAGCTGACATTAACGACATCGCTTACAGTAGTATCAAAATCACGTCCAACGTAATTAAAGGTGGTCAAGGCTTGAAACTCAAATGCTATGACATCTGATCCCGCCTCCGTAACAGTATCGATCAAGTTCACATCGATGCTATAGTTTTCTTTATCCGTATCATGTGTTTTGATGAGATGCTGCTCAGTTTTTACTTTATCAGCAAGGTAGGAGGCGATATCATCTTCAAAATAAGGCTTGGCTTCAAACCGACCGGAAACGTCTTTAGCATAGTAGTAATCATGCAGAGCCTCCGAAACCTCCGAAGCGGCTGATTCAATTTCCGCGCCGGAATCATTCGACGGCCCGGGCGCGCTTGTGGCGATCCGTGACGGCTCTGCAATTATTGCGGCTGCAACCGCGAGCACTATACAAAGCGCCGATAGAATAGCAACATTTCGCTTTTTCATAAGAATGTATCTCCTTTTGGCATCGACAGAGAAAAAGATTCCTTACGTTGATTCTAACATGAGACTATAATACAAGCAAAGGAGCCACTGCTACGGCTGATCATTTAATCAGCCGAGAGATGATTCCTTTGTTCAATTTCGCTTTCATTAACGGTTATATACATTAATTACACGAGGACTTGCTTGTGCATTCATAGAATACACAGATTGATTGTTATTATATTTATTATCTCCGGTACGACCAGTAACATAAGCATAATAGCGGCCATCAGATTGTTCTCTCTTTGTTATGATTGTAGAATGATTAAAACTACCATCAGCTTCAAAATCAAATTGTAGAACAGAACCTAACGACCACATTCCACCGTTAGTTGAATATACATAAGATGTTCCATATGCAGTGTTGGCTTTTGTATTTGTAGTCATATATCTATAAAATTGATCTACACCACTCCAAGAGGAACTTCTATTATTTATATTTCTATAATACCAGCCAGTTGAGCTTATCCCAGAGCCGCCCGTATCATTTATTTTCGCACCACCGGCAAGAAGTGCATGGGAAACGAAATTTGTACAATCATAAGCCCCTGGTATGCCGGAGAAATCGAAATATGTTACTGAGCTATTTCCTGGAGATGGCTGATTCTTTGCAAAATTGCTCCTTGCCCAGTTTACTACAGCAGTATTATTAAGCGATGAAGCACGTGTAACATGTGGCACATTCGCTACCGGCTCTTCAGAAAGAAAAGCATTATACTTAAGGTCAATATCATGATGCAATTCTTCTTGTTTAGAAATAATAGAAGATGTTAATTCGAATTCAGAATTATCAATTTGGGTATTAGCAAGAAGGTTATTTTTAGTACTATGCTCTGGCCTCACAAATTCATCATAATAATCAAGAGGAATATAAATATCTACTATTTTCTGCTTTTGAATATCATATTTAACAGTAACAACGTCGCTTACAGTAGTATCAAAATCAAGTCCCACATAATTAAAAGTTGCTAAGGCCTGAACTTCAAAAATAATGATATTTGAATTTGCACTTGTAGTATAGTCGATTAAATTCACATCAATATTGAAATTTTCTTTACTGAGATTATATAAATTGTCAATATGATGTTGAGTGCTTACTTTATCGGCAAGATACATAGCAAGGTCGGTTTCTAAAGTAGCATTCGCATCAAATGAACCAGAAACATCTTTAGCATAGTAATAGCTAGAAATTGTTGTTAAAATGTTTGAAACAACTATGTCAAAGTTGGAGATAACATTATCTGATGGTTCGGATGCGTTTGTAGTAATCTCTGATACTCCCGCGTTACTTTCGGCGAATGCAAAACTGCAAGGCATCATGCAGAGTACTAGTAGTAAAGCGATAATTTGTTTTTTCATATAAATCACAACTCCTTTCTGACTCCTAAATATATTTAATAAAACAAAGTATGAAAACATAGTTCTTATTTAATATATGGAGAGGTAAGTTAGGTAAAGGGTTTGTAAAATCAGTTTCGCTACAAGACTGAGAGCATGTCTAAGAAAACAGCGAAATCCTTTTTTGCCCTCTTTCTTATTTCATGATTAACGCTCCTTCCATAAAATTAAACACTCAACAACATTTTTCATAATAATCGTAAAACACTAACCTGTTCTTTACACCTCCTTTGCAAAAGTTAGTTTTTTGTTATAACGATTATGTTTATATATATAAACGCATATGCCTTTCAGCTTATGCGCTTAATCAATCTATTTAATCAATTATACTGTCGTTTCATCCTTATGCTAATAAATAAATCGTAAAGGCAACAAGCTGTTTGCTTATTAAATGAATTTAACTTATTAAAACATAATATTTATTATAAAATATAATATTTGAATCAAATTGTCAATATTTTAATTAATTTTTATAAATAAATTTTTTGTATTATATATTTTAAAATAAATAATGACATATGTTTCAACATAGCGGAGACACAAACTACTGTGTTAAAGAAAACGAAGAGAAATCAACGAAACATAATTGTGTAAAGACTATATATGCTGGTAGAAATGTTACTAAGTTATAGTGTGTAACAAATAGTAGGGTGGATGAGATGAGCAAACCGCCGGCAAAATGCCGGCGGTCGTGAGTCGTTTAAATTTATTTGTTCTTGAACTCTGCAGGTCTCTTTTCGAGGAATGCTTTCATTCCTTCTTTCTGGTCTTCCGTTCCGAAACATCCGCCGAAAGCTTCTGCCTCTAAAGCGGAGCCGGAGAAGAGATCGAGATGGTATCCCTTGTTTATGCATGTCTTGGACATTGCCACTGCGATAGGAGCCTTTGAAGCGATCTTCGCGGCGATTTCTTCGCAGACGCTCATCAGCTGTTCAGGCTCGGTCACTTTCTCCACCAGGCCTATTCTCAGGGCCTCCTCTGCGTTTATGGTGTCTGCCGTGAGGATCAGCATCTTTGCCATGCCTTTGCCGACCAGCTTGGAAAGTCTCTGCGTACCGCCGAATCCCGGAGTGATTCCCAGACCTACCTCAGGCTGTCCGAACTTGGCTTTTGAAGAGGCTATTCTGAAATCGCAGGCCATGGCCAGCTCGCAGCCTCCGCCGAGGGCAAAACCGTTCACTGCGGCTATTACAGGCTTTTCTACTTTTTCTATGAAATTCATTACCTTCTGGCCGTAGGCTCCGAACGAACGTCCTTCGGCAACCGTCAGAGAGCTCATCTGAGCTATGTCTGCTCCCGCCACGAAAGAACGGCCCTCTCCTGTAAGTATTACGGCTCTGACATCATCGTCGACGTCGATCTTGTTGAATACGTCGAATAATTCTTCTAAGACAGTCCTGTTGAGGGCATTGAGCGCCTCGGGTCTGTTTATCGTTATGTAACCGATACCGTTTTTAATTTCATACTTGATTGTCTGATACATCTTTATAACTCCTTTTCTCAAGAAAAATCTTACCGGATAAAATTATATCATCTTTGAGACGCTTTATCAATGATAATGTCATAAAATTAACGAATAGTTTGAGATAAAACCTGCGTTGCGAAATTTAATTCAGCTGTGATTTCAGACGTATCAGAGTGTTCTTTACTACAGGAATATTGATGACTATGACGGTTATCACGCCTTCCACTCCGATATATGAAAGCTGATATAAGAAGGAGTAGAGGACGGGGCTCATTCCCTCGGGAGCATATGCGGCAAAAAATACGAATCCCGAAAGAAAACTTCCCAAAAATCTGCCTGAAATACCTATCAGATACCCGGTGGTAAGCCCGTTCTTCTTATTGGCCGTAAGACCTGACAGTCCCATCAAGCCGAAAGCCAGTATGTAATCTAAAAACATCTGAGCGGGATGGACCATAACCGGATCGAGGATGAAATTAACCAGTCCCAAAGCTACGCATGCGATGACGCCTTTAGCTACTCCGAAATAGTAGCCGCACAGGGTTGCGGCCAGCATACTGAAGAGTGTTATGGAGCCTCCCGCAGGAAGATTGAAAATCTTGATCATCCCAAGAACCGTGGCCAAAGCTATGAGCATGGCGCATACTGCTAATTGTGTTAGATTGTTGTTTTTCTTTTTTGACATAAAAAGACCTCCTTAAAATTTAGGAGGGGAACTAAAATAAATATATTGCTTCCCTACGCCGGCATTGACCGGATCAGGTGTTGAGGGTTTGACAGGTCACATGAAAAGACCTGTTCTCTCAGCAAGCAGCTCCCCTAGCATCATAACTATTATATAATTTAATTTGGCAGTTGTCAAATGTCAGTAACGTTGATATAATAAAAAAAAGATATTTATATTTTAATGAGGAGAGTTTAGATGAATAATTATATTGTTTACGAGCCGTCGGCTAAGATAAGAGAAATAGCCAGGGAAGCTCTGAGAGGAAGATGGGTCCAGATGTTTTGGGGAATGCTCATATTTTTTGCTCTGAGCTCTTTCGTTTCCAGTATCCTTGACTATTTTTTCAGCGTGGTGAGATACATTCCCATCAGCGGCTACTACTACAGAGTTACGATGTCGTATGCCGGCGCCTTATATGAGTTCCTCGTAATGGGAGCTCTCACATGTGGTTTTGCCATGTTCATGCTGGCTTTCTTCAGAAGCAAGAATATAAATTATACGCTCAATCTGGAAGGGTTCAGCATGTTTGGAAAGGCATTCTGCCTCTATCTTCTGTACAGCGTCAAGATTGCGCTCTGGGGACTTTTGTTTGTCATCCCCGGAATCATAGCAACTTTCAGATACAGCCAGTGCTTTTATATCAGGGTAGATAATCCGGAGCTTTCGGCTTCGCAATGTATAAACGAGAGTAAACGTCTGATGAGGGGCAACAAGGGAAAGCTGTTTTGTCTTAACTTATCTTTCTTCGGATGGGCTTTCCTTGCGGCTATTCCTCAGTCTGTATTCGATATCATGACGGATAGCACGGGAATAATATATATTCTGTTTTATAATCTGTTCTGGCTCCCGATGCTGGTGGTGAGTCTATATTTAGAAATGTCAAATGTAGTCTTCTATGAAATCGTCACGAGAAATCTGATAGTCGAAAATCCTCAGGGGATATCTTATTCTCAGTCTCCGCACGAAAACGGCGGATGGCAGGGCGACGCAGCGCAAGGTCAGAGAGAAGAAGAACGTCATGATGATCCCGACATCAGATAATAAATAGACAACATATAATAGAACAACATGAGCCTCCTTGGCATAATATGGAATATGTTATGTTAAGGAGGTATAATTTTGTCCGTAGAGAGACATTATTTCCCAGGCAATAACACACCGCTGGGATTTTTTTCGTATTACAAGCATATTCTGGGACAAAGAGAGGCCAATAAGATCGTATGTATCAAGGGCGGTCCCGGTACCGGAAAATCTACTTTTATGAACAGGATTGCGGAATATTTCGCATCTATGGACGAGGATATAGATTATCTGCACTGTTCTGCCGATGAGAATTCTCTTGACGGCATAGTGCTTAAAGACAGGAGAATAGCAGTTATAGACGGAACGAGCCCTCATATTACAGATCCGGTCACTCCGGGGGCGGTAGATAAGATCGTCAATTTAGGTGAATTTTGGGACGAAGACGCGATAGCTGTCAACAAGAGCGAAATAATCGATTTAAACGAAGAAACATCCAGATGGTATCGGATAGCCTATAATTATCTCAGCGCCGCCAAGAGCGTATACAGGAGCCTTGAGGAGATATATAATGATGCTTCTGAGGACAGTGAGATATATAAGGTAGTAGCCGATATAGTAGGCAGCGAATACGGCGATCTGGATATTTCTCTGAAACCGGGCAAGAGAAAGAAATTTTTCGCCAGCGCCATTACGGGAGACGGCGTAGTAAATTACATCACCAGTTTGCTGGGAGACATGAAACGCGTATATATGATCGATTCTCCGGTGGGCTATTCCAACAGCAGCTTCATGGAGATAGTCACTGAAGGCGCAATATACAGAGGATTGGATGTGGAAGTTTATTACTGTCCAATGTGTCCGGAAGAGAAGATAGAACATATCGTGATTCCTGAACTTAAAACGGCCTTCGTTACCATGAACAGATATCACGATATACAGCCGTGGGAGATACCTGCTCCCGATGAAAGCGGTCAGGAAATAATTCTGATAGATATGGAAGATTACATGAATATCCTCAATATCGGAAAGAACAGTGAACTGATTCAGTCTTTAAATGAAGAGTACGATATTCTTCTCAATAAGAGCGTGAAACATCTCTCGCTGGCCAGAGATACTCATCTGATGGTAGAAAAAATGTATATACCCAATATGAACTTTACTCAGCTGTCAGATATGAGGGATAAGCTGCAGGCCGAGCTGGCGGCCATCAAGGCTGAGTAGGATAGGACTCTATGATACGGATAGATAAGCGACCGCCCGGCCTTGAGTTTTGCGGCTCGGGCTGTCAGATTTGCCAACATGTCTCAAACTGCCAACAAAATCGTAAGAATTTGTTGGCAGTTTTCATGAGATTCAAAGAAACACCGATATCGGCTCTGGAATCGCTATCAAATTGAAAATTTTATAAACAAAAGTATATTATCATCGGGGATTATGGTATAATAACCTCACGGCGTTAGCGAAATCAGAGGTTTCGGCGCCTGAGAGAACATTGTATCATAAGCTCCGTATTTCTTTAGAAATACGGCCGGCTGCTGCGGCGCTTGTTGCGGTGAAAAACAGCGCATGCTGTATTCTACAGAGAAAAGCGTAAATTCTACAACAGAATTTGTTAAAATGGTTGTAGAATCACAATAATAAATCAAAATTTACAGCATATCTGCCATTTCACCGTCATTCAGGCCGTTTTTATTGCTAAAATGCTGTAGAATCAGTACAAAGAGCTAAGAAAATACAGCATGCGTCCGTCCGTCGAGACTGCGGCCCCCATGCGGCTCTTCGATAGCAGAGCCAGCGATCTGCAGCGACCACCGAGGGCTGCCGCTGAGAGGAAAGGTTCATTGAACCCACCGCTGCCGCGTCCGCTGCGGCGCAGGGCGCCTGCGTTTATGGTATAATAACCTCACGGCGTTAGCGAAATCAGAGGTTTCGGCGCTTCGGTCACGATTCGAATTATGAAAAGAGGGATACTATGACGAAAAAGAACTTAGGGGAGTTTTTATCCATGCTGGAGCGGCAAGGCCTTTTGCTTGAGGCAGACGTATTGGATGCCGGTGAGAAACAGGTCGAACATATATCATACAATTCAATGGACGTTAAAGATGGAACGCTGTTCATATGCAAGGGAATGAACTTTAAGGAAGAGTATCTTGAGGACGCCATAGAAAAAGGGGCTGTCTGTTATATGTCAGAGAAGAAGATAAGAGCAGATTTTCCCTATATACTGGTCAGCGATATGCGCAGGGCTATGTCCGATACCGGGGCGTTTTTTTATGATGAAATCTGGAATAAAAAGCTGCAGATGATCGGTATAACGGGGACTAAGGGAAAGTCTACTACAGCCACTTTTGTGAAGTCTATCATGGATGATTATTGCAGATCCATAGGAGAAAAAGAGATAGGCTTTATCTCGGGAATATACACCTACGACGGCCGGCATAAAGTAAAAGCCAAGAAGATGACCACACCTGAGACTCTGCAGCTTCACAAAATACTTGCAGACTGCGCCGAAAACGGCTGTAAGTATCTTGTTATGGAGACATCTTCTCAGGCTCTTAAATATGACAGAACCAGAGCGCTCAGATATAAAGTAGGAGGATTTCTCAATATTTCTGAAGATCATATATCCGACAGAGAACATCCTGACATCGAGGATTACTTTACTTCAAAACTTAAACTGTTCAGTCAGTGTGAGATCGCCTGCGTAAACCTTGAAATAGAAGAAAAATATCTCGGCAGGGTAATGGACGAAGCGGCAAAACACTGCAAGAAAATCATAACTTTTGGCCGGACAGAAAGAGCCGACTACTACGGTTTCGATGTCAAGTCTACTCCTGACAGCCTCGCCTTTAAAGTGAGGCATAAGGACGGTACAGAAGAGATAACCGTCAGCATAGGAGGTTTCTATAATGCTTCCAACGCTCTTGCCGCCATAGCTATGACCAGAGCTTTGGGGGTTCCGTTTGAGAATATCAAGAGAGGGCTTGCTCATGTGAAAGTGGCAGGACGTATGGAACTGTATCACATGATGAACAAAGATGTAGACGTGATCGTAGATTATGCCCATAATAAGCTGAGTTACCAGACGCTCTTTGATAATGTCAGGAAGCTGTATCCGGGAAGAAAAATACTTCTGGTCTTCGGATGTCACGGCAATAAAGCTTATAACCGCAGAAAAGATCTCGGAGAACTTGCCAATATATATGCGGACAAGATCGTCCTGACAGAACAGGACCCGGGAACAGAATCGGTGACTGAAATATGCCGGCAGATACAAGAACATATAGATACAGATAAACCTGTAGAAGTCATCACAGACAGAGGAGAGGCCATAGCTGCTGCCTGCGATATGGCAGAGGACGGCTGGGTGATGGTGATCGCCGGAAACGGAGCCGACGGCTACCAGAAGAGAGGCCTGACTTATGTGGAGCTTCCGACAGATGGTGAAAGAGTGCAGGAATATATAGATAAAAACAAATAAGTAAAAGGGATGATATTCAGATGAATGATCACGGTAAGACTACTGCGGCGTTCGAGAGCATTGCAGCCGGTCTGGGCAGAGGACTTATATATATTCAGGAAGATTACAATATAGGAGCCTACAGCAACCTGGCAAAGGAGATAACCGGTATAAGACTTCCGGCTCATAGTCAGGGACATGACGGGGGAAACATCGAAGAAGGAGATATCGTCGTAATCGCCGACAATGACCTGGGCAACGACGATGGGCTTTCTCCCGAGGATCTCAAACTGATAAATATATACGACAGCAAAATAAAATGCGGCGACGCATTTTTGGCTATAGGAGTCTATAAGAACAGAAAGATCAAACCCGTTTACAAGGTGGCCCACAGCTACGACCTGAAACAGACTATGGAGCTGAACCACAGATATCTGGGGTTTGGAATTTCGGCGCTTATAGATGAAAAAAAGGGCGTCATATCCATTAACGTCAACGATGTTGAATATTCTATGACTTACCTCGAGGCCATAGGCCATATGGTTGTTATCGATAAAAACACGGGAAAGATCAAATTCTTCCAGGCCAGAGGATACGGCTTCAGAAATGAAGAGATAGGAAGCCTTCTGAGAGGAAAGAGCTTTCTTGAGAAGAGGTCGGACGGAGAAAACAGCGATCTGTGCCCTCAGATAGGAAGAAGAATGGAAGAACTGTTTGAAGGCGACCGGTTCATAAGCGATATAAAGATGCTTCTCGAAGGAGAGAACGGACAGGGAACGAAAAAAGTCTATAACATCCATAAGCGCCCCATGTATTGTCATATGGTAAGGATAAAACTTGGAGAGCCCGAAGACGGGGTGTATATCTTCATTCAGGATAAGGAACTTGTGCAGAATCAGCCGGCTTCCCGGGATGTGATGGCTGCCGAACTTGAAAAACTGAAGAAAAGAAGATATGCAGACGAAGAACTTGCCGGAGTAGACGGATTCGGCAGCTTTATCGGAAACGATAAGACGATGATAACCGTCAAGAGGCTGGCGGCAAAGGCATCAAAGAACAGGTTCAACGTTATGCTCACCGGAGAGAGCGGCACGGGAAAGTCAGTCTTAGCAAAAGAAATACATGATATGAATATGGCTCACAAGCCCTTTGTGGAAGTATGTTGCAACGCTATTTCACCGACGCTCTTTGAGAGCGAACTCTTCGGATATGCTCCGGGAGCATTTACGGGAGCCAGTTCTCAAGGCAAGGCAGGATATTTCGAAGAAGCTAACGGGGGAACTATTTTTCTTGACGAGATAGGCGATATATCGCCCGAGATGCAGATAAAGCTTCTTCACGTGATACAAAATAAGCGCATATATAGGGTAGGCGACACTAAGCCTATAGACGTAGACGTGAGGATAATAACGGCAACCAACAAAGATCTGGAAAAAGAGATGGAAAGAGGCAATTTCAGAAGAGATCTCTATTACAGGATCAATGTATTTCCTATATACATACCTCCTCTCAGGGAGAGAAAAAGCGATCTGTATTTTCTGGCAAATTCCATACTGGATCAATACTGCAGAGAATATGACATAAAGACCAAGCAGTTTTCTCAGGAAGCTATAGACATAATCATGTCCTACCCTTGGCCTGGAAATGTGAGAGAACTGAAAAATGTAGTGGAATGTGCAGTAGCCATATGCGACGAGGAACTGATATATTCGGAGCATTTGATGCTGCCGAAAGATTTGTGGGAGGAAGGAAACAGAACCTTAAAAGAAAGACTTAAAGATGAAGAACATAGAATAATTTCAGATACTCTTAAGAGAAACGGCGGCGATAAACTTAAGACTATGGAAGAACTAAATCTCCCTCGGTCATCTTTTTACAAGAAATTAAAGGAAGTTGGGATCGATTGAATTTCTCAAAAGTAAGACTAAAGTCTTAAAAATGAGACTTTAAACGAAAACTAACCGCAAGTCCTCACCTGAGGCGAACAAGTTGATTATGAGAGAAACCATTGAAATATCAATGGCTTCTCTTTTTTTGTTCAATTATGCTGAACTTTGGCACAGGTCTTGCTTATTAAATTTATAACAAAACATCATATCTCATGGAAAGGAAATTAAAATGACCAGAGAAATAAAAGACGGAAAACTGTATTTTGACGGCTGCGATACGACACAGCTGGCCAGAGAATATGGAACGCCGCTGTATGTCATGTCAGAGACAGATATCATAGAACGCTTTTCTCAGCTTAGAAAAGAATTCACGGATAAATACCCTAAAACAAGAGTGGCTTACGCCTGCAAAGCTTTTTGCAATATGGCCATGCTGAAACTATGCGAAAGGGAGGGCATGTGTATAGACGTAGTCTCCGGAGGAGAGCTATATACGGCGATAAAGGCAGGCTTCCCGGCTGAGAGGATAGAGTTCAACGGAAACAATAAACTGCCCGAAGAGCTCTCTGCTGCCATAGATTATGGGATAGGGAGAATAATAGTAGACGGCATAGGAGAATTGGAACTAATAGAGAAGATCTGCAGAGAAAAGAATAAAAAAGTCAAGGTGCTCTACAGGATAACACCGGGAATAAAGGCAGACTCTCACGATTATATAGTCACAGGCAAGAAGGATTCAAAATTCGGAATGCCTCAGGATGAAGACTCCCTGTATCGTGAAGTGAAAAAAGCTCTCGACTCCCCTTACGTAGAGTTCCTGGGTTTCCATTTTCATATAGGCTCGCAATTATTTGAAAAAGATCCTTATTTACAGGCTCTCAATGTGACTTTGAAGCATATTAAGAATATTAAGGAGAAATATGGAGCAGAGGTAGAAGAGATAAACATGGGAGGCGGATTCGGTGTCGTATACACCGATGAGCAGCGTAAGCCGTACAGCTATTACCTTGATCCGCTCATGGAAAGGATAAATGAATTTTTTGCAGAAGAACAAATGCAGCTGCCGGCCGTAGTCATAGAACCGGGAAGGAGCATCGTCGCCGAAGCCGGAATAACCCTCTATACTATAGGCCGCATCAAAGACATCCCGGGAGTCAGAAAGTATGTATCGACAGACGGAGGGATGACGGACAATATAAGACCTGCGCTGTATCAGTCTGAATATGACGGAATCATAACAGGCAAAGCATCACAAGCAAAGACGGAAAAGGTGACAGTATGCGGTAAGTGCTGTGAATCGGGGGACATTCTTATCAGAGACATAGACATGGCAGAGCCTGAAACAGGAGATATATTCGCCATATTTTCCACAGGAGCGTACGGATACTCTATGGCTTCCAATTATAACAGGAATCTCGTACCGGCCGTAGTGCTGGTTAAAGAGGGCAGAAGCGAAGTGATAGTGAAACGTCAGACATACGAAAATATGATTTCAAACGATGTGATTCCGGATTCTTTAAGATGATGTTGATCAAATATTAAAACGAGGAGGAATATGATGAGGACTCTAATAAAAAACGGTGTTGTAATCGATCCGGCAAACGGTGTGAATTCTAAGCTCAACCTGGTGATCGAAGACGGAAAGATAAAGGAGGTGACAAGAGATGAGCCTTGCTGCGAAAAGGTCATCGATGCAGAGGGTAAATATGTGGCTCCAGGATTTATCGACATCCATATGCACGAGGAAGGCTACAATCAGGAGCAGGGAAAGATAAAGAATTCTATCACTAAAGCTATGCTGCGGATGGGAGTGACTACGGCTGTGGGAGGAAACTGCGGAGATAACTATATGGATCCCGCAGAATTCCTGGATACCATAGACAGAGAAGGATGCCCCGTAAATATGGCCATGTATGCAGGACACACTTATTTCAGAAATAAAGCGGGTCATACGGATAAATATACTGAAATATCAGACGCAGAACTCAAAGATATGAAATCCATGATTAAGGACGCCCTTGACAGAGGCTGCATAGGTATTTCTTTCGGAATAAGATACGTCCCGGGAATCAACGAAAATGAACTTATAGAATGTGGAAGCCTCTGCAAGCCTTCAGGCAAGCTGGTAAGCGCTCATGTGAGAAATGACGCGGCATATATATTCGGAGCCATGCAGGAACTCATAAATATAGGGGAAAAACTGAATTTGCCTGTTCAAGTGTCTCATGTAGGCAGCATGGGAGGATTCGGACAGATGAAAGAAATGCTGGAAGTCATAGACGCATACAAAGCCAATAATTATGATGTCACTGCTGACTGCTATCCGTATTATGCTTTCAGTACCAGGATAGGAGAGACTACATACGACGACGGATTCCTTGAAAGATACGATACAGATTATTCTGTGATAGAAGTCTGCGAAGGAAAATATAAGGGCAGAAGATGTGACAAGGAGATTTTCGACGAGCTCAGAAGAGACGCGCCGGAGACTATAACGGTATGTCATGTGATGAAACCTGAAGACGTAGATATGGCTCTTCTTCATCCCAATGTCATGCTTGCCAGCGACGGACTCTTCAACAACGGGCAGGGACATCCGAGAGGCGCAGGCTCTTTTCCGAGGTTTATAAAAAACTATGTAAAGACAGGCAAAATCTCTTTATATGACGCTGTAAACAAGATGACTACCATGCAGGCCGAGAAACTCTGCCTCGATAAGAAAGGCAGACTCAACGTCGGATCAGACGCAGATATAGTGATCTTTGATCTGGAAAAGATAAGCGACGAGGCTACTTTTGACGATCCGGCCGCCGCCCCTTGCGGTATAGAGTATGTGATAATAGCCGGAGAAGTAGCTGCATGCGGCCAGGAGATAGTAGACGAGACTCTCGGTCGGTCAGTCAGAAAATTTTAAAGCTAAAAAGGCTTATGAGGTTGCCTTAAAAACCTAAAATTTTAAGAAGGAGAAAACGAAATGGAATTTGGTTTTTTATCTGTTATTCCGCCCGTGTGTACTATATTGCTGGCGGTTTTGACTAAAAATGTGTTTCTGGCGCTGATGATAGGCGTAGTTCTGGGATATCTGATCCTGGACGGAGGAAATGTGATTGCCGCTCTGAGCGATTCTCTGAACGGAGTAGTAAACGTATTTACCAGCACCGGGAACACCATCGTACTCATGTCGATACTTCTGATAGGCGCAATCATCTATATCATCGAAAAATCAGGAGGTATCACAGGCTTTGTAGATGTGATGGTCAAAAAGAGGGCTATCATAAAGAGTAAAAAAGGCGCCAACTTCTTTACTTGGCTCCTGGGCGTACTTATTTTCACATCGGGATCCTTAAGCTGCATGGTAGTAGGTTCAGTTACGAGGCCTATAAATGACGCTCTGAAAGTTCCTCATGAGAAAGCTGCGTTTTTAGTACATTCAACTTCTACACCTGTATGCGTATTGATTCCTCTGAGCGGCTGGCTGGCTTCCATGATCGGCTATCTGACTTCAGGAGGAGTAGCCGAAGGCGACGCTATGACCATATTGGTAGAGTCCATTCCGCTGAACTTTTACTGCGTGATAGCAGTCGTAGGATGTCTGGTTCTTTCACTGCTGGGTATAGATTTCGGACCTATGAAAAAAGCTGAGAAAAGGGCTGCAGAAACAGGATATCTGGATGATCCTAAATCTAACCCCGACGCCAGCAAAGGCGATGAGGAGATACAGATAGACACAGACAAACCGAGAATGATAAACCTGCTTCTGCCTATGCTTGGAATGATAGCAGGCGTTATAGTAGCTCTGATCGTAACAGGCGAGGGAAGCCTCCTCAACGGAAACGGCATGCAGGCTCTGCTGTGGGGAGTCTTCGTGGCTCTAATGATCTGCGGCATACTTACAATGGTACAGAAGATATATACTTTCGGACAGTTCATCGACAACGTATTCAAAGGCGCTTCATCGATGCTTTCGATAGCTGCTATACTCATGTTCGCCTTCACCTTGTCTCCGATAGTAAAGACTCTGGGAACGGGAGAATATCTGTCGTCTCTGTTTGAACAGTTCCTCACTCCGGGACTGCTGCCTGTACTGGTATTCATCATGGCTTGTATCCTGTCTTTCGCTACGGGAACATCCATGGGAACCATGGCCATCATGTCGGTGATAGCTCTGCCTATGGCCGTCAATCTTGGAATGAGTATTCCTCTCGTAGCTTCTGCCGTATGGGGCGGCAGCATATTCGGAGATCATGCGTCTCCTGTATCTGACACTACTATCATGAGCTGCGCTACTACAGGATGTAATATAATAGATCACGTCAAGACTCAGATACCTTACTGCGGTGTGTTTGCGGCGGCATCTATAATACTTTATCTGGTCGTGGGACTCATTCTTTAAACGACGCTTATAAAGGTGATATTTGCAGAATCTCTGCGGATATCACCTTTATTGTCCCTTAAGGGTGCAAGAAAAAGCCCGCATCTTAAGATGCGGGCTGGTATTGGGAGCTTATAGCTCCGATTTGAACCACTCGTTTACGGGTAGCGCCGATGCGTCTCGGAGAGATCTATATATGAGTATCGGCGTCTCCGATATCAGAAAGCAATTTTTTCATATCTTCCGGCAGAGGAGCTTCAAGACAAAGCTTCTGCCCCGTTATCGGGTGGATAAACGAAAGCCTGTATGCGTGAAGCGCCTGTCTGGATATATATCGGGAAGTACTTTTTTCTTCGTCTCCCTCAATGCGGCGAAAATCTCCGTGAAGCTTTCTGTACAGAAAAGGATCGCCGTTATTATAGAGATGATCTCCTGTAACGGGGTGACCGATGGAAGCCATGTGTACTCTGATCTGATGAGTCCTGCCGGTTTCGAGGGAGAGTTCCGTTAGAGTATATCCCGATTCAAACCGACGGAGGACTTTATAGTGAGTCAGAGAAGGGAAACCTTCTCTTTCAACGGGCAAAATCCATCTCTCTACCTCGTTGGGATCGGGTCTTCCTATGGGAGCGTCTACGCTGCCGCTGTCTACAGTGATGATACCGTCTAAAACTGCGAGATACCGCTTTTCGATGGTGCCGGCTTTCATCTGTTTGATGATCTGCTCCTGGACAAAACCATTTTTAGCTACTATTAAGAGGCCGGAGGTATTCATGTCCAACCTGTTGGCAAAGCGTATCTTGTAGCTTTCTCCGTCATCGCGCATCTTCTTTGAAATGCCGTTGGCGATAGTATGACAGGGCTTTCCCTTTGTAGGATGTACTACGTGGCCGGGCTGTTTATTGATGATGAGAAGGTCTTTGTCCTCAAAGACCACCGAGATAGGTATATCTTCCGGCGGAAAATCAGAAGTTTCCTCGGGGAGATTTACGGTCAACTTATCTCCCGGGCGCGCAACCATCCAGCCCCGGACAGGTTCGCCGTTTAGCTTTGCCAGATCCTGCTGCTTTATCTTAGTCAGCAGCCTGGATGAAAAATGAAAATTACGCCGAAGGAGCTCCTTTACAGAGAGCTCCCGGTCTTTTTCCGTCACTGTATAATTGAATTCTGTCATAGTTTTTCCTTATAAGAATTTGCTCTTCACTTTTTCCCAGAACTGATAATTATCGAATCTGATGAGATTGATCTTTTTGCGGGAGAGGTGAAGGCTCAGTTCCTTTATGCCGTCGTATTCTGCGAGCATTCCGTCATATGTGATGCTGAGGGTGGAATCGTCTTCGCTGCAGGGGATTACCGTCAGCTTATCGTTTGCAGGCAAAAGTATGCCTGAGGTCAGAGAGCGGTATGCGACGTTCTGAATGGGAGCGATAGGCGTTACTTGCAGAACGTTGAGCCTCGGGTCTACGATGCTGCCTCCGAGGGCGTAGTTATAGGCTGTACTGCCGGCAGGCGTAGAGACGCAGATACCGTCTCCGCTGAATCTTTCTATAAAGCTGTTGTTTATGGAAATGTTCAGATGAACGGGATGAGTCAGCATGCCCTTTACGGTGATCTCGTTGAGAGCCGTATGCTTAGCCACATGCGAGTCTGTGCGGATGGTGCAGGCCACGCCTGTGAGACTCTGTATACTGTATCTGTCCTGATTGTATAAAAAGATAAAGTCGTCTATCTTTTCGGGCAGTATCTCCTGGAAAAAACCCAGATGCCCCGTATTTATCCCTACGATGGGCGTCTTGGGAAAGCCGAAGTCCTGGACGAGACGGAGAAGAGTGCCGTCTCCGCCTATGCAGATTATCAGTTGAGTCTGCTCATCATATGTATCGAGAGCCCTGAGACCCGATTTTACAAGCTTTTTTCTCAGAGTTCTCTCGATAGTTCCCGATATTTCCGTATTGTTCTTATAAATAAAGATGTTCTTGTTCATAAATATGATATTACAACATTTTTTCCAGTTCATCAACAAGGTTTTTAAAGGTTTCCATGGCCATCTTCACAGGCTGTGGGGACGCCATATCTACTCCGGCTATCTTCAGAAGCTCCACAGGATAATCGGAAGATCCGCTCTTGAGGAATTTTATATAATTCTCCCGGGCCGTTTCACCTTCTTCAAGGATTTTGGCGGAAATAGCAGTAGCCGCCGAATAGCCGGTAGCGTATTGATATACATAGAATCCGCGGTAGAAGTGAGGTATTCTCGACCATTCGTATTTTATATATCCGTCGTCTTCCATAGCGGGACCGAAGTAAAGATCGTTGAGCTTATTATAAGTGTCATTGAGCCATCCTGCAGTCAGAACTCCGCCTTTTTCTATCTCCTCATGAGCCAGAAGTTCAAACTCTGCGAACATGGTCTGGCGGAATAAAGTCGTACGGAACTCTTCTATATAATAATTGAGCAGGTACTTTCTCATATTCTCATCTTTTTCTGTCGCCAGCAGATGCTTTATTAAGAGGGACTCGTTGACTGTAGAGGCTACCTCGGCAGTGAATATGGAATGATCCCCGTAAGTGTAGGGCTGAGCATTTCTGGTATAATATGAGTGCATGGAGTGTCCCATCTCGTGGACGATAGTGAATACATCTTTAAGTGTATCGGTGTAATTGAGCAGTATATAAGGCATGCTGTCATAGGCTCCGAAGCTGTAGGCTCCGCTGGTCTTGCCTTGATTTTCATATACATCTACCCATCCTGATTCTATACCGCGTCTTACTTGCCGGATATATTCACTGCCTAAAGGAGCCAGGCCTTCGGCCATTATTTCCACTGCTTCCTCAAAGGAAATCTTCTTTTTCGGAGCGGCTACAAGAGGTACGTAAACATCGTACATTCTCAGATGATCTACACCTAAAACTTTCTTGCGCAGCTCGATATAGCGGTGAACTACTGGAAGATAGTTGTGAACTTCTTTGATGAGATTGCGGTATACGTCCATAGGGATATTTCCGCTGCTCAAAGCTGCGGCTGCCGCCGAATCATATTTTCTTATTCTGGCCGAGACCACGTCCGTCTTGGCGTTATAGTTATAATTGGTGGCCAGAGTGTTATTGAGCTTTTTATAAGCCTCGTACATGTTGGTGAAGGCGGTCTTTCTGACGCTTCGATCCTGACTTTCCATAAAAGTTATATAGTTGCCGTGAGTGAGAGGGACTTGCTGGCCGTCCTCTCCTGTGACGACACCGAAGGTCATATCCGCGTTATTGAGCATCTTGAAGACATCGTTGGTAGCGCCTGTTATCTCGGAAATCTGAGCCAGTATGTTTTCTTCTGCCGCCGATAAGATATGCTCTTTTTCGCGGAGCATGGATTTAAGCATGAAGTCATACTGCAGGAGGCCGGGCTCTTCGCGCAGAAATTTCAGTATCTCGGATTCGGGCGCCTCCAGCAGTTCAGGAGTGAAGAAGGACATGGCTGCCGCCACTTTAGCCATCGCGCTGCCGCATTTATCGTCCATGGCCTGATATTTATCCACCCGGTTGTCTTCATCTTTTTTCATGGCCGCATATACAAAAGCGTGTTCGAGTTTCTGCCATATGGAATCTCTTTCCCTCAATGCTGCAAGCAGAGTTTGCGGCGATTCGACCAGTTTTCCGCTGAAATCTTTAAACTTTTCGGCTCTCTTTATACACTCGTCTACATCCTTTTCCCACAAAGACTCATCAGGATACATATCCTCTATGTTCCATTTGTATTCCTGAGGTATCTGATCTCTCTGTTTTAAATTTTTGTCTGACATTTTTGCCTCCCATATAGATAAAAAATTTTTCATGTAGTATAATTATAGAAACTTTGATTTTGATAACGGCGTGAGGTTGTTATACCACAAACCTAACAAGCAGCGGTGGTTCAATGGACCCTTCCTTCTGGCGGTAGCCCTCGGTGGTCACTGCAGATAGCTGGATCTTCTACCGCAGAGCTGCATGCTGTATTTTCTCAGCCTTTTGTACTGATTCTACAGCATTTTAGGGAGAAAAACAGCCTGAATGATGCTACAAAGGTGAAGATGCTGTAAATTACGATTTATTATTGTGATTCTACAACCATTTTAACAAATTCTGTTGTAGAATTTGTGCTTTTCTCTGTAGAATACAGCCATGTGCTGTTTTTCACCGTAACAAGCGCAGCAGCGGTGGTTCAATGAACCCTTCCTCTCGGCAACGCTGCAAACATAATCGATGGGTTCATTATACCACAGACCCAACAGGCAGCGGTGGTTCAATGAACCCTTCCTCTCAGCAACGCCGCAATCATGATCGATGGGTTCATTATACCACAGACCTAACAAGCAGCGGTGGTTCAATGGACCCTTCCTCTCGGCAACGCCGCAAACATGATCGATGGGTTCATTATACCACATCTTGGAAAGGATTATTACATAAATGGATAACAGACCTATAGGTTTTTTTGATTCCGGTCTCGGCGGTCTTACGAGTATACCTAACCTCTTTGAGAACATGCCTCATGAGAGAGTGATATATTTCGGAGATACGGCCAGGACTCCTTACGGCTCAAAGGCTGTGTCAACTATCAGGCAATACGCCTTTCAGATAGCTGATTTTTTAGTCTCTAAAGATGTCAAGATGCTGGTGATCGCCTGCAATACCATAAGCGCCACCTGCCTTGATGACCTGAGAAAAGCTTTTCCCGATATCCCTATCGTGGGAATCATAGATCAGGCGGCAGAAGCTGTAGCGAGCAAATGCACTGAGAAGAACAATATAGGCATAATCGCTACGAAGGCAACTATATCCAGCGGTGATTATAGAGAAAAAATCAAAAAACTGGACGGCTCTCTCAAGGTAGTCGAGAAAGCGACGCCTGCCTTTGTACCTCTGATAGAAGAGGGAATAATAGAAAATGAGATAATGGATCTTACTATACATTATTATATGGACGAATTTATAGAGGAAAACCGTATAGACACACTAATACTGGGGTGTACCCACTATCCTCTTATAAAAGATAACATCAGCAGGATATATCCCGACCTTCAGATTATAAATCCATCCAGGGAGATACTCACCCCTGTGATGAAGATTCTAAAAGAAACTGACTCTCTGGCTACTGAAAGAAATGACAGAGAGAATATCTTTTATGCCAGCGATCTATCTGAAAATTTTTCCAATATGATACAGAAGATTCTGGAGACAGAACGGTCCGATCTGATACTTAAATTTAAAAATCTTGAACTGTAGGAGGAAGGATGAACAGAGAACAACTGTATGAGTATCTGGATATAGATACTCCGGCCGACTTTGAATATTTTGAGAATATGGCGGCTTTGCTGGAATGTGAAGAGGATATTCCCTATGAAGAGATCTGCGTCTTGATAGAGGATGTGGATAAGGATAACTTGGCCCTGCTGATAGATAATTACTTTGAGGAACTGTCGGACTTTTATCCTGACGGCGACGATGAGTTTTATATGTTGATGGACAAGATAAGATTGTCCCTTTCGGGGATGGCAAAGAACAGCGGTGAGAAAAATACCATGGCCAGTCTGGCCGAGGAGCTTTGCAGGTTCAGAAAATGGTATTCTCTTGAGTCAGAGGTAGTATGCGTAAGCGTTTCAGAGGGAGAGGAGAGAACGGAGACTCTCAGAGACGCATTGGTTCTTTCGCGCCTTGAAAAGCTGGACGGAGAAAAGTTCTATTATGACTTTAGTTCATGTAAGGGATATGAGATAGACGATTATATGATGTCTTTTGCAGATGTCATAGCAGCTTGCGAAGAAGATGATGAAACACCTCGATAACATTTAGAAGGCCTCCGTCATATTATAATATAAAATAAGGAGGTTTTTTATGGGAGACGATTTCAGAAGAATGGAATGTTGTCAGCAGGAGTGTCAGGATAAGTGCTTCAAAGATTGCTACTGCAAGGATGAAGACAACGGGAGCAACCTGATATGGCTCATAATACTTATCGTGATAATTTACTGCCTTTTCTGCAACGACAACAAGGGCGGTCTTTTCGGAGGACTGTTTTAAAACAGGAGCGTAAGCTTTTGGCGTTTGTTAAATTAAAAAAAGATCAGGGGGATTTCTCTTGATCTTTTTTTGTTTAAATGTTAACATAGCTTTTATCACTTCTAAAGAAGGAGAATCAGATGAAGGACAATATGTCAGATGAAAAATTGAACCAAGGCAAGTCATACAGGCAGGGCATATTCTCATCTTTGATGTGCAATATATGGTGGGGGCTGATGCCTATATACTGGCAGGCCCTCCGTCCTATAGGTTCGTGGGTGATAATCTTTTACAGGATCGTTTTGGTGGCGGCAGTATGTCTTATAGCTGCTGTGGCAGTCTATGATAAAAAGACTGTATTTGCGCCTCTCAAAGATAAGAAGACGGTAATCAGATATGTGCTGGCAGGCATACTCATCACCGCCAACTGGTCCATATACATATGGGCAGTGAATGAAGATATGGTGATTCAGACCTGCATAGGATATTACATAGAACCGCTGGCCATCTGCCTGCTGGGAATCGTACTGTTCAAAGAAAGGATGAGCAGATATAAAGTTGTGGCTTTTGGCATGGCTGTCCTGGGCGTAGCCGCAGTCATAATTTATTTCGGAGAAGTTCCTCTCGTAGCCCTCAGCCTGGCGGCTACATTTTCTATATATGCGGCTATAAAGAAAAACTTTGGGATGCCGCCTTTATTATCGCTGCTTTATGAGACCATCTTTCTTTTGCCGGCAGGACTTGCCGCAGTCATATACCTGGAAGCGACAGGGCAGGGGGCTATAGCTGCAGTATGGGGAGATGAGAGTTATAAATATGCTTTCCTCATGTTCTGCGGCCTGTTTACGGCGATTCCTCTAATACTCTTTGCAGACGCTGCCAATAAGCTCAATCTTTTTACAGTAGGTCTTTTTAACTATATTTCACCTACGATTTCGCTGATCATAGGAATATATATGTTTAAAGAACCTTTTGAACCGATTCAGCTCATCGCTTTTGCGATCATCTGGATAGGCCTTATATTTTTCAGCTACGGAGAATATACTGAAGTCAGAAGAGATAAGGAGCGTCCGGCCTCATGAAGAAAAAAGAGACATGCGGAAAAAAAGACGTGAAGAGCCCGGGACTGAGCGGACTTAACGTAGCCGTAATGTATATAGGAGCTATAATGGGAGCAGGTTTCGCCTCCGGGAGAGAGACATGGCAGTTCTTCGGTGTGTTCGGAGGATACGGCAGAGCGGGAATCCTTATATTTGCCGCCATATTTATGGCTGTCGGATTCATGGTCAGCTATAATGCGTCAAGACTCGGTACTCACGATATGGGCTCTGTAATAGTTCCGGGGAGCAGCAAAAGATTAAAAGACCTGACAGGCTATTTTATGGCAATCACCCTGGCCGTAGTCATGGTAGCTATGTCGGCCGCTGCGGGAGCCCTGATACATCAGTATTTCGGAGCTGATTACTGGGTAGGAGGAGCTTTGATGACGGTTCTGGTGATAGCAACCGTCTTAGGAGATTTTCAACGTATATCCAAAGTGTTCAGATATATAATGCCTGTATTATGCGTCCTGATGACGGCAACATGCGTCATCGTCATAATAGAGATTCCTGTAGAAGAATACTCGCCGGAGGATATAGAAGTTTCGCCGGCGGCGCCCAGCTGGTGGATATCGGCAATACTGTACACCGCCTACAATGTAATGGCAATGATAGCCGTAGTGGCGGCTGCTACTGTAAATGCCAGAGACAAAAAAGCAGTGGCCTGGGGCGACTTTATGGGAGGTCTGTTTTTAGGCGTTTTAGCTATGCTCATACTGATCACCGTTCAAAGAGACACTCATCTGTCTCAGACGCTGGATATGCCGGTGCTGGGCTATGCTTCTAAAGCTTCCGAAGGACTGGGAGTCATGTATACTTTAGTATTGTTCTGCGCCATTTATTCTACTGCAACCAGCAATTTTTACGGATTTACCACTAAACTTAAAGAAGGAAAAAATAAAAATAAGATAATAGTGACGGTGGGAGGAGCTTCTTTTATCTTAGGACTGGTAGGATTTAAAAACGTAGTAAAATATGTTTCGCCTGTGATGGGATATGCAGGAATCGTAATGATAGTACTGCTTACAATAAATTGCATAAAATTGAGAAAAGAGGAAAAACAGATGAAAATGAAAAGAGAGCCGTTTCCGAGTCCGCTTGTCAGAGTAACGGGAGGTCCGGGAGGAGAGGCTGTTCTCGTAATGGGGAGCGAAAGAACTGCTCTTCACGACTGCGGAATGGCGTGTTTTGAAAAGGAACTCATAGATAATATCGAAAGAGAGCTGAAAGGAAGACCTTTAGACTTCGTGCTTATATCTCACTCTCATTATGATCACATAGGAGGACTGCCATATGTCATAGAACGATGGCCTGAGGTCATAGTTTGCGGTCCTGAAAAGGCCCGCCAGGTATTTGAACGTCCCGGCGCTGTCTCTATGATAGAGTCGATGGGAAAGACCGCTTCTCTTCATTACGGAAAGGATCCTAAGGAGGTGACCGTCAGGGGACTGAGAGTAGATCGAGTTCTGAAAAACGGCGATATTATAGATATGGGCCCTGAGAAAATACTGGCCTTTGAAACTAAAGGACACACCGATTGCTCTATGTCTTATCTCCTTGAGCCTGAGGGTATATTACTGGCCTCCGAGTCTACAGGAGTTATTTCGAAAGAAGGCGTGCTGAGAACTTCCATACTCAAGAGCTTTGACGACAGTCTCGAATCTGCCGCCTTTCTGAAACTGCTGCCTTTTAAATATATATTGGTACCTCATTACGGGATACTGTGCCGTGATTTTAACGACAGATATTTTGATATGTATAAAGAAGAGGCAGAAAAAGAAAGAGATATGATAGCAGGCTGCATTTCGAAAGGAATGGATCTCGAACAGATATTTGAGGAACATAAGAAAGCCTGCTGGAGTAAAGAAAGGGAAGCGGAACAGCCTTACAGAGCTTACGAGATGAACACCAAGATAATCATAAAGAGAATGATGAAGGAAGCCGGCATAAATACAGCGTCCGAAAAGTGAATGAGGTGAAATATATGAAAGATACAAGCTCTCTGATGACAGAAAAAGACATTCAGCAATTAGAGTCCTTTATGGACAAAAGCAGCGGATATTTTTATAAAATGCTGTCGTATCTTTATGAATTCATGGAAACCGGTATTAAAGAGGGGAGGTTTACCGAGGATCAGATTTCAGAGGATCTGCAGGTAGCGCTTTGGTATGCCTATGCGTGTCTCAATACAGATGAATATGAATATTACTACAGAGCGTCGGTCTGGATGCCTGCGTCTGAGAAGAACGCTATGGGGTGCGGAACATGGTACTATCGATACTCTATAGCATTGATGTACTGCGGCAGACTGGAGGAGGCTCTGGAGTATGCGGAAGCGGGAGCCCAAGAGGAGCCGGACTACCCTTGGATATGGCTTCAGGTGGCAAAGCTGCGCAGCCATTTTAAAGACAGAGAGGGAGCCCTTGCGGCGGCCAGGAGAGGGCTTGATCTTGAGCCCGGCGACTATGAGTTTTTAACTCTGATACAGGAGATAGAAAACGGGTATACGCTGGAACAGATGGAGTATCACTGGATAGATCCGGAATGTGACAGACTCTTGCAGTCCGGAGAAGATGATGAAAGAGAAAATAAACTTCGGGCTATATCCTGTATAAAGATAAATCCGGAAGGGATAAATAATTTCGCCAGGATGTTCAGACCAAAGGACGCCGATTGGTCGGAGAACGGTCCGTACTGCTGCTTTAATTATTCTGTTTTAGGACATGAAATGGAACTGGTCTTCAGGATGAATAAGGCCGGGCTTTCCAAGCTGGATCCCGTATGGCTGGGGATCCAGAAGGAGAGACTGGACGACGGCAGATGGCTTTACCATACTTTAGAGGAGGGCAGAGTCGGAACCCTCAATACTGCTGTTTTTGGGCTTGACCGCAGTGTGAGCCTGATATTTGAACTTCCTGAGACGGAAGAATATTTTCAGGTCTGGCTGCTGGAGGACGGTACCCCTGCTGAAATGTATGACCGGAATAATTATCAATGATCAGATTTTTTTAAGGGCTGCAAGATCAAAAGGAGTAGTCTGGTATACGAAGTAATTGAGCCAGTTGGAATACAGGAGATTTGCGCAGGATCTCCAAGTGACGATGGGATCTTTGGTATCGTCGTCTCCCGGATAATAATTTTTAGGCACTTCGATATCAAGTCCGCTGTCTTTGTCCCGCAGATATTCTCCCTCCAGAGTGAGGGCGTCGTATTCTGAATGACCCATAATGAAAATTTGTTCTCCCGACGCTGTGGCGACGGCGTATATGCCGGCTTCCTCCGAAGAAGCCAATATGTCAAGCTGACTTACTTTTTCTATATCTTCTCTTAATACGGTAGTGTGCCGGGAGTGAGGGACATTAAACGTATCGTCAAAACCACGGAAGAGTATGCTGTTTTTTACTTCCATCTTGTGATGGAAGACTCCGAACATCTTTTCGGGGAGACGGTATTTCGGTACGCCGTAATGATAGTATAAGCCGGCCTGAGCTCCCCAGCAGATGTGGAAGGTGCTGTGCACATGAGTCTTGCTCCATTCCATTATTTCGCAGAGTTCTTCCCAGTATTCCACTTCTTCGAAGGGAAGAAGTTCTACAGGAGCGCCGGTTATAATGAGACCGTCGAAGTTGCCGTCCTTTACTTCATCGAAAGTCTTGTAAAAGGAGAGGAGATGCTCCGGAGGAGTGTTTTTTGACTTATGGGATTTAGTCATTATAAGTTCAAGTTCTACCTGCAGGGGCGTGTTGCCTATGAGGCGGGAAAGCTGTGTCTCCGTCTCTATTTTTTTTGGCATGAGATTGAGAAGAAGGACTTTAAGAGGACGTATGTCCTGAGTTATGGCCCTCGTCTCGGTCATGACGAAGATGTTCTCGCCGGTAAGGGTTTTGGTTGCAGGCAGGTCGTTAGGTATCTTAATAGGCATTTAAAGTATATCCTTTCTTTTACTGCTGATCAGTCTTTTCTATTTAAGCTTTTCAAGAGCCTGTGATACGTCAGAGATGAGATCGCTGATGTTTTCAAGACCTATGGAGATCCTGATGAGATCTGCAGGTACTCCGGCTGCAATCAACTGGCTGTCAGTCATCTGTCTGTGAGTAGAGCTGGCAGGGTGGAGGCAGCAAGTCCTGGAGTCGGCTACGTGAGTTTCTATGGAAGCCAATTTGAGATGACCCATAAATTCTTCTGCGGCAGAGCGGCCGCCTCTGATGCCGAAACTTATGACGCCGCAGGAACCTTTAGGAAGGTATTTCTTCGCCAGAGCGTTATACTTGTTGGAAGTCAAATCGGGATAGTTGACCCAGGCTACTTTATCGCTGCTTTCCAAAAATTCAGCCATCTTAAGAGCATTGGAACAGTGACGCTCCATGCGTACAGGCAGGCTCTCGAGTCCAAGGCTAAGCAAAAATGCGCTGTGAGGAGAAGGGGTTGAGCCGAAATCTCTCATAAGCTGTGCCACGGCTTTGGTGATAAAGGCTCCTTCGAGTCCGAAACGCTCCGTATAAGTCACTCCATGGTAGCTTTCGTCCGGAGTGCATAATCCGGAGAATTTGTCGGGATATTGGGTCCAGTCGAACTTTCCGCTGTCAACTATGCAGCCTCCGATGGTAGCCGCATGGCCTTCCATATATTTTGTAGTCGAATGAGTGACTATATCGGCTCCCCATTCAAAAGGCCTGCAGTTTACAGGAGTAGCGAAGGTGTTATCTACGATGAGGGGAACACCGTGACTGTGAGCAGCCTTTGCGAATTTTTCTATGTCGAGGACAGTCAGGGCAGGGTTTGCTATAGTCTCGCCGAAGACTGCCTTGGTGTTTTCTCTGAAAGCCGAGTCAAGTTCTTCTTCTGTGCAATCGGGATTTACGAAAGTAAAGTCTATGCCCATGCGCTTCATGGTAACTGAAAACAGATTAAAGGTCCCTCCGTATATGGTTGAGGAGGCTACTATATGATCGCCGCAGGAGGCGATATTAAATATAGCGTAGAAATTGGCCGCCTGACCTGAAGAAGTCAGCATAGCCGCCGAACCGCCTTCCATGGCGGCTATTTTTTTCGCCACCATATCGCAGGTGGGATTGGCAAGTCTGGAATACATATATCCGTCAGATTCAAGATCGAAAAGTTTTCCCATGTCGGCGCTGGTGTCATACCTGTAAGTGGTACTCTGTATGATGGGAAGCTGGCGGGGCTGTCCATTTTTTGGCTCGTATCCGCCTTGTATACATATGGTTTCAATATTTTGCTTTTTCATTTTTTATCTCCTTTAATCGTATATTTCTTCGGTGCCGATGGGATATATTATCAGCAGAGTGCCTTCCTTTACGGAAATAAGGCTTTCGACGCCTGTGAATTCGTTGCTTACGCCCAGCGAAACCGTGTTGGGAAGCAGGGCGTTACTCAGATGGTATTTAAGGCCTTTTTCCGTGACTCCCACTGCTTCCTCGCCATGGGAAAAAACAGATATGAAGCCGGAACTTTCCGGTGAAAACTTTACAGTATCGTTACATATGGCGGTTATGACAGAGTCTCTGCCGATGAGAAAGCCTCTGCCGCCCCGTCTGGCGATACCGGCTATACACTGGATATTGGCCATGGTGTGGTCCATTCGTCCTCCCGTGCCGCCGTAGATGACAAAACGCTTGTATCCGTGCCGCCAGCCTTCTTCGATAGCCGCTTCGGTATCTGTGTTGTCTTTGACAGCAGGCAGTTTTATTACTGAAGATCCTGAAGGCACTAAGCCCAGCGAGTCAAAATCTCCTATAATCAGGTCAGGCTTTATATTGAAGCCGCAAAGATAATCATATCCGCCGTCGGCGGCGATTACCATATCGCCGTAGTCAGGCTCGGAAGGTGCGGAATAATGCTCGCCTGCGGCGATTATATAGCAAGTGGCTCTCTTCATAAGTCCTCCGAGTTAAATTATTTAATACTATATTATAATACCATTCGGGGCGGAAAGACAATAAAAAAATGTAAGTGAGATTATTTGAATAGAGCTGAGTTCATAGTCATCTATGTCAATTTATGCCTGTCAAATAGATGAGTGAAGGGAAAACAGCGGACTATTGACAAGGCCATAATGTGGTGGTATTATGCAAATGTGATATGGGTGACCAAGTTTGAAAGAATGAATGTTAAAAGAAAATGAAATTTAAGACGAGGGGGGATATCATTGAATAATATAGGGAAAAGGCCGTCGAGGACACTTTTATATGAAGAGGTAGTCAATGATTTATATGCACTCATCGATAAAAGTCAGATGAAGCCGGGAGAAAAACTGCCTCCGGAACGGGAGCTGACCGAAAAACTCGGTATCAGCAGAAATGTGTTGAGAGAAGCCTTCCATGTTCTTGAAAGCAGAGGCATTATCAATTCCTATCAGGGAAAGGGACGCTTTCTGCGTAAGGTTCCGCAGGAAGAAGGCATAGAGACTAAATACGATAGCTTGAGCAAGAATCTGGAACGCTGTTCCATGATGGAAGCATACGAAGTGAGACAGGTTCTGGAAGTAAAGGCTGTAGAGCTTATAATCAGAAATGCGACAGAAGCAGATATAGATGAGATGGCGGCCGCCTGTGAGGAAATGGCGGAGAATTTCAGAGAAAGCGGGAGGACCGTCGGCGAATTTGAACTCCACAGACTGTATGCGAAAAAGACGGGCAGCCTGTTTATGGAGCAGACTCTTGAAATCGTGATTTCCAGCATCTTGGCGATGATGCACGGAAACTTCAGGGATGTGTTAAATATACATAATCCCGAAGAAGAAGTAAAATCTCACCGGCAGATTATCGCGGCCATAAGAGAACGAAACGCGGAGAAGGGCAAGGAGCTGATGTTTCAGCACATTCAAAGCACCATGGATATGCTGAGACAATGACGCGGTTTAACTGAATAAACTTAAAAGACACATGACCGATTAACAGAGAAAAATCAGGGTACATGTGTTTTTTTATGGGCCGGAGAAATATTGTGAAAAAATTGTTGACAATGGTTTTTACAAGTGATATGATTCAATCATAAATTGGGTGAACAAGAGACCAAGTGAACAAGATGCCGGAACGCGGCGGGAGGAAGTTTATGATAGAAAAAGTTAGCAGAGAAGAACTATTAAAGACTGTTGAATATATGACGAAAAATTTTCCCTATCGGTTAGCGGGGAGCAAATGCGAGGCGGACGCGTCCGTATATGTGACGCAACGGCTCCGCGATTACGGTCTGATTGCCGAAAACAAGGAGTTTTACACGTATAACAGCAATCCCATGTTTTCAAAGGTCATCGTTACGTATGATGAAACCGAAGAAGAAATCGAAAGTCTGCCATGCGCTCATATAAGAAGTACAAAAAAAGAAGGAGAAATATTTGATTTAGTTTATGTGGGAAACGGAGACGCCGGTTCCTATGATGGGATAGACGTAGAGGGAAAAATGGTTCTCGTGGAAGTCACCTACGCTCCTCCGGTTCCGGAAAAAGCGCGTATCGCCTCTGAAATGGGCGCCGCGGGAATTATGTGTATGAACTGGGGCAACGACGAAGAGGTGATTTGCAGGAGAGGCTTAAAAGGAGTATGGGGAAACCCGACAGAAGACAATTTCCATAAGATTCCTAATCTTGTCGGAGTCGGTATTACGAGAAACGCCGGATTGAAATTAAAGGAACTTTGCCTGAATGGCAAATCGGTAAAAGTAAAGGTGACGGCTGTCGCCGACAGGACTTGGAGCGTTGTACATCAGCCCACCGCCGTACTGAAGGGAAACGGAAAGACCGACGACTTCATATTAGTATGCTCTCATCTTGACGCTTGGGAACCGGGAGTTACATGCAACGCGACCGGCAACGCGACGACGCTGGAGGTTTGCCGGATTCTTTCACAGCACAGAAATGAGCTGAACAGGGATATATATTTCGTATTCTGGAACGGCCATGAAATCGCAGAGGCCGCCGGTTCTACATGGTTTGTGGACAATAACTGGGATAATCTGAATAAGCATTGCGTTTGCTATATGCATATAGACTCTACCGGAGTCAGAGAAACTGAGCTTTATGAAGTAAAGACGTCTGCCGAGCTTCTTGATTTTTCTGTAAAGAATATCGAGGAAGTCCTGCCGGGCCTCGAGCTGCGCGCTATGTCGCTTAAAAAAATCGGAGACCAGAGCTTTATGGGCATAGGCGTTTCTTCGATTACCCAGAGAAAGTCGTTTACCCAGGAGTATATGGAACACGCCCACGGAGCCACCTTGGGCTGGTGGAATCACACTACCGAAGACGGACTGGACAAATGCGACCCGAACGCCTTGGAAGAAGATACGAGGGCGACGCTGAAGGCCATATATGATTTGGCCACCTTGGAATTTCTGCCTTACGACTTTACGGAAACCTTCAGGACTTTCAAAAAGAATGTGACGCTGATAGCGGAGAAATATTCGAGCCATATGGAGTTTTCGGACCTTTTGGATAATATTTGCGACGCGGAAAGGCGAGTCCTTGAAATTCAGAATCTGCCGAAGGACAGTCTGAAGGGAAAGGCAAGCTATTACAACGACATGATGAAATTAGTCGCCCGTAATATGACAAATATCACTATGACTTGCGCCGACAAATATTCTCAGGACAGTTACGGCTTCACTGCTCTTACGTATCCGGTACCTCTTTTTGCAGAAATTGAGAGGCTGGACGGCTTAGATCCGGCTTCCCTGCAATACGGACTGATTCAAACTAAGCTGATTAAAAATAAAAACAGGATAAACGACGCACTTTATACAATAAGTAAATTTGCTTCGCTGTACCGAGAAGTATTGAAAGGATAATAAAGCTGTTGCTATTAAGAAATAAAATTTAAAAAAAAGGAGGCTTAGAGATGGAAACTAATGTCAAAAAGAAGCTGACGGCAAGAGAAATTTTAGGGAAGACCGGTCCCGGCATTATCATGGCTGCCGCCGCAGTAGGAACCGGAACCGTTACTACCTCGGCGATTCTCGGAGCAAATTACGAGTACGGTATGGTGTGGATGGTATGTCTTGCCTTGCTTATGAGAGGTATTTATATGCGCTCGGCCTATACTGCTCAAATTGTTTTAGGTATGCCTGTCTTAGACTGCATCAACGCCTATTACGGCAAGACTCTATGCGCCATAGCGGGCTTTGTGTGCGCGTTTGGCTGCGTAGCATATGAGGTCGGCAATTTTTCAGGCAGCGGAATTTCGCTGAATCTTATCTTCGGTCTTGATTGGAAAATCGGCGGGACAATAATGACCATAGTATGCCTTCTGTTTATTTTCGGAAAAAGCATTTATAACAGAGTGGAAAAAGGCATGAAGGTCTGCGTTTTCCTCATGGTAGTCGGTTTTCTTATCGCGCTTATCGCGGCGGGAGGACCTTCGCCTGTAGGCTTGGCCAAGGGATTTGTTCCTAACCTTCCCGACCAGGAGGCTCTGTTTACGACATTAGCGTTTATCGGCTCCTGCGCCGCTATTTCAGGCGTAGTATACGGCACGCATTTATCGAAAGAGAAGAAATGGGTAAAAGATGATATTAAAAACGGCGCTCTGACTTGGGACGTTATACTGGGGGCAGGTTCTATAGCATTAATCGTAATCCTTGTTCTGCTGACCTCCGCTAAAATCCTGTATCCGCAGGGAGTCACGGTAGCCGCCGTGCAGGATCTCACGGTGCTGTTCGATACAATCGTAGGCAAGTTCGCGCCGTATCTTTTGGGAATATGTTTGCTGGCTGCGTCTGCTTCATCTCTGCTTGTCAGCGCGCAGATGGGCGCGGTATTGCTCTTGGCGGGATTTGGCCGCGAGGCAAAGATGGAGGACAAAGGCGTAAAAATCTTATCCGTGGTAATTCTTGTACTCGGCGCGGCTACGGCGTTTATCTTCGGCTCGAGTTCGCCGACTCAAGTACTTTTAATCGCGAATGTGTGCGCCGTAATCAATGCGCCTCTGCTCGCGGTTCTTATCATAATGATAGTAAACAGAAAAGAAATGGGAGAATTCAAATCGAGCGCTAAGAATAATGTCGCGTTGGTAATTTGCTGCGCCGCGTTGTTCGCGGTTACGGTTTACAATCTTTGCAAGTTACTGCACATTATCTAAAAGCTGTTAAGGAAAGGAAGAGAAAAATGGCACAGGTAAAAACTATCGGAGAGGCTGTTCGCAACATGAGCGTACATATGGCGAATATGTATTATTACTTAACAAAAGCAGTAATCGAAGACTTCGGCGACGAAGCAAAAAAATCCTTTGAACGCGCGATTATAGAATTCGGACATGAGAGGGGAAAGGCCATAAGAGAAGAAGTGCTGGCGGCAGGACTTCCGCTCACTATGGAAAACCTCGACAGGTTCTACGACATTCCTATCGCAGAGGGCTGGGACTTGCACAGAAGCTATGAAAACGATATGAAGATGAACATAACTGACAGCTGCACCTTCGCCACGGTATGGCTGGAAAAGGATTGGTCCGAAGTAGGACACATCTATTGTCTTATCGACATAGCGATTAGGGAAGGCTACAGTGAGAATGTAAAATTCTGCCCTGTCAAGAATATTTTGGAAGGCGATCCTCATTGTCAGTCATTAACCGTATACAGAAATATTGAAAAGAAAGGGCTGTAGGATGAAAATCAAGGTTTTAATACCCAACAGCGGTATGAGCCGAAGTATCCTCGAGGCACGGGAAATTATGCTTTCCCGTGCCGTTTCTGAAGATACTCAAATATCTGTCGACTGTATCGCCGAAGGCCCCGATTCTATTGAATCCAATACGGATGAAAGCCTCGCGGAAAGCCTGATAATTAAAGACGCGATAAAGGCGGAAAAAGAAGGGGCGGATGCTTTAATCATCTACTGTTTCAGCGATTTGGCCGTCGCCGCCGTTCGCGAAAACGTTGAAATTCCGGTAATCGGCCCGGGCGAGGTGACTCTGAGCGCGGCGGCGATGCTGAGCAACAGATTTACCGTTGTTACTACGACGGAGGGCAATATCTCCAGAACTTACAGGAGGCTTAAGGACAGCTATCTGACGCGGAAGATGACGTCGGTCAGAGCCCTGAATATTCCCGTGGCGGAACTCAGAGAAAATCCCGAGGCGACAAAAGAATATTTGGAACGGGTGGTGGCAGAAGCGATAGAGGAGGAGGCCGTGGACGGCGTAGTGCTGGCCTGCCTCGGAATGGCCCAATACGGGGAAGCCATAGAAAAAAAATACGGCGTAACCGTATACGACCCTTCTTCACTCTGCGCGGCATACGCGGAGTATTGCGTCAGAACCAAGCTCAGACATAACCGCAGAGTTTACGCGAAATATGAAAAGGGAGAGAAATATGGACTATGTTGACTTTGCCGCGGAATTGATGAAAAAAATGGTATCCGTTCCCAGCGAATCGCAAAACGAAGAAGAGCTGGCGTTATATCTTTGCGAATATCTCGCGAACATAGGTATGGAAGCGAAGCTGCAGCGGATAGAGGGCAAAAGCTGTAATGTGGTAGCTAAATTGTCGGGAAATAATACGGGAACTCGGAAGCTGCTTATGGGCGGCCATATTGACACAGTAACGGCGGACAGAGCTTGGACCTTTAATCCTTTGCAGGTCAGAGAAACTTCTGACAAATATTTTGGTTTGGGCTGCGGCGATATGAAAGGCGGCCTCGCCAGCCAGATTGCCGTGCTGGCCAAGCTCATGGCGGAAGGCTTTGAATTTGACGGAGAAATAATACTGCTGGGTCTTTGCGACGAAGAACGTCATTCTATAGGCGCTTTGAACTATGTAAATATGGTTCAGGAAAGTGGGGAGCGTCCGGCGGATTTCGGAATTTTCGCCGAGCCACATTTTGATAACGTAGTGGTGGGCGCCACCGGAAAGGTTTATCTTAATATTGAAGTGACGGGAGCGACGGGCCACGCCGCGACGCCAGAAAAAGGAATAAACGCTATTTCATGTATGTCCGCTTTTCTTGCTGAAGTTGACAGGCGGTACGGACGGCTTTACGAACAGGGGAAAGCCGCTTCTCACTCCGCGCTGGGCATAGAGAGCAGAAGCGAAGGATATAGCTTGAAAATTCCTGATTGGTGCCGCTGCATGATGAACAAACAGCTCGATACCGCGGAAACGCCGGAAGGCTTTATAGCCGACCTTAAACGCATCTATGAAGAAACGGTCGGCCGCGGGGAAATATCTGTTAAGCGAGAGATTCCCTTTTATCCTTCTTATGTTATGGACACGGATAACGCCGATTTTCGAGCCCTCATTCATACTATTGAAACGGTGGGAGGCTTCTCGCCGGAACTGAGGATAAACCAGAGCGTAAGCGATGGAAACATCTTGTATCATCAGTTAGGAATTCCCGTAGTTCTGTTTGGCCCTCAGGGAGTGAATTTTCACAAGGCCGGCGAATATGTAGTCAAGGAGACTATAGGCAGATACATGCGAATTCTTGAAAAATATATCAGAGAATTTTTTTGTGATTGAAATGTTGAATAGATAAAATGGCGCCGAGGATATTCCCGGCGCCATATTCGTCTTGCAATACAAGTTTCTTACATTTTTTACTCAATAGTCTTTGAGTACTTATCTTCTCGGCTGAGGTCTATGCGGCGGTCTTAATCCGCACTCATTGTCCGGACGACATTCGTCAGGTTTGCAGCATGAGCTTGGAGCACATTCTTTTTCACATCCGCAGTCGCTGTCCTGATCTCCTCCTACGCTGCCGCAGTTTTCTTCCGTATCTTCGGTTCTGATCTGATTAGGGAACAGAGGCGGGAAGGTGGTGCAGATGGCGTTCTGCTGAACGGCGGCCTGAGCATAGCCGGTGGACAGTACGCAGAGCTGAACAGGCACGACAATTTTTTTCTCACATGTCACACATATGGCAATGATGAGATTTCCGCATACGCAGCCGTCGTTTCCTATAGTAAGGTCTCTGCCGCAGTTGTTGGTCGCCAGTCTTGCTTCGCAGGCCGAGTTGCAAAACTCGGTAAATCTCGGTACGAATGCAGTGTCGATAGCTGAAGGCATACATATTTCGAAGAAATTAGTAAGTACCAGAGGCTGCGCAGCTTCTGCGATATTCACATTGGTGCAGACCGTGAATACTACGTCATTGTTGCAGCTGTCGCATAACAGAAGATCCAGTTCTATTATGACATTACCGGTGATAGCGATGTTCTGTGTACCGAATATAGGCGTACCCATACATCTGTCATCGCAGCTGTCAGTTTCGGCGTATAATAGTTTTTCGGAACAATTTCCGTCAGCGCCTACCACTGTAAGCTGTTCGCCTGCAGCATTCTGCAGGAAGGTTGCGCCTGAAATACTTGTATTAACGTCTAACTTGAGATTAGACGGATCATCTACATTGTAAGGATTGAAGCTCCTCTTACATCTTATATCTATAACCCTTTTTACTCTGTGACCTGACGGAATCTTAGGCGAAAACGTCTGATTCTGAACAGTCTTCATTCCCTGTGGATTGAAGTAGTTACAACTAATTATAAAAATAGAATAGATGAGATCATGTTAGAATGGTCATTACAGAGGGTCACTGATTTAATTATTCCGCGCCAGAAAAACTGCTTGTGTTCATCATCGAGGAGCCTATAATAATCAATAAATTCACCGGTTTTTAAAAGGTCAGCCGTTTTTTTGTCAATTCTACTTGGGGATAGGCGAAGACTTTCCATACGCTTCTTTAAAGAAAAAGAAGTGGCTTCATATTCATCTTCTTGAATATTGCCCATTAAAAAAATCTTGTTTAAGCGATCAAGTTGTCCTTGGATTTTTTTCAGCTCCTCAGCGCTATCCCTGCTCTTTTTCATATTTTTTTGGCAAGCAGTTTCAAAATCGGCAAAAGCTGAACCTACACCTTTTAGCAACGCAGCTTCTATTTTTCGCTCGCTGAAAGATGTACCAAATGAACATAGATGTGATACTTTCGCATTTTGGCAGCGGTAACGCTTGTAATATTTCTTTTTTCCGTTTGAATTTGTATATACAGATATACAGGATGTCAAACGATTACCGCAAACAGGGCATGTTAAAAGTCCTGAGAAAATATATATTCGCTGGCTCCTTGGCCGGCGAGCATTATTTCCGAGAAGATTCCTGAGCTTTTCCGCCTCGTCTAAGGAAAGAAGGGGAGGGCGGTATCCGCCGATACCCTCACTATACCCAAGATAAGTATCGATATTGTTAAGAACCTTACTATACCAGCTGTAGTTGCTGTTCATGTGATATTTTTGATTACAATAGTCAGCAGTTTTTCCGACGGAACCGGAGAGGAAAAAATAAGAAATCATATCGCGGTAGATTTTGCCTTTAATTTCATGAATTACAGGCCGCTTGGATCCGTCGACAATACCGACGGTATATCCAAAGGGCTGATTGCCGGACATTACTTTGCCTATTCTTCTTTTATATCTATTTACGTCCAATATACGGTTCCTTGTGTTTTCAGCCTCATTCTCGGCTGTGGAAATTTTTATATTAACCATAAACCGCCCGTTGCTGGTGGCAGTTTCATATTCTTCCAAAATTGCTTTCCAGTGGACATTATGATCTTCTAATATTTTTTGCATCTCATGATATTCGCCCACGCGTCTGAACCAGCGGTCGAGTCTTATAAAAATGATAAGATCGACTTTTTCAGGGATTACGAAGTCATTTATCAGGCGCATAAATTCAGGACGTTTTTTGCATGGCTTGAAAGCAGATTTACCCTCATCTTTAAAAATGTCTACTATCTCAATGCTGTCATAATCTTTATATGCTCTGTCATTTTTAAAATTTTTACACCAATCATAGAGCGCAGCTTCTTGAGCCTCAAGCGAATAGCCATGCATAACTTGTTCCTGAGTGGAAACACGTATATATAACGCTACTCTTAAGATTTTCTCAAGCATACAAACATCTCCTTTTTATAAAACAAACGTCGTTATAAGGATTATATTATTATACGTTCGCGATGTCAAAATGTATTTAGCAATAATAAGATCATAGACATTAAATTTTGGAAGAAAAAATTATGCAAGCAAGTTTACTTTTTCTGTTTATTAGGGTATAATATAAGAAATATCAAGTTTTCTTTATTTTTAAAGAATAGAAAGGGTGATTTTATGAATTTGGCGAAAATTTCCGCAAATGGGCAGATTACAGTTCCTATAGAAATACGAAAATTGCTTGGTTTGAAATCGGGGGATAAAGTTCTATTTTTCCAAAAACAAGACGGAGAAATTGTAGTGAGAAATGCCTCAGCTAAAGCAATCCGCAAGGCTCAGGCTGCTTTCAACGGAGCCGCTGAAGAAATGGGTGTATATACCGAAGATGACATTCAGGCTCTCGTAGATGAAATCCGATACGGAAAGGAAAAATAATATGAGAATATTGATTGATACAAATGTTCTTTTTTCTGCGTTACTACTACCACGGTCTAAACCAGCAAAAGCGCTTTTGTATGTTGCGGACAATCACGAGATCGTCTTATGTGATCGAAACATTATGGAGCTTAGGGAGATATTGAATAAGAAGTCGCCTAAGCTCCTTCCTGACGCAGAAGTACTATTGACAGAAATGTCGTATGAATTGATACCGGCGGTGGATCATGCTGAAAAGCTTATTCGCGACGCAAAAGACCAACCGATATTAAACGCGGCTATCGTATCTGATGTGGATATTATTCTTACAGGCGATAAAGATTTTTTAAGTCTCGAGCTTGAACGCCCTAAATGTATGACAGTTGCACAGTTTTTTGAGAGTGAAGGTGTGGAAGAATAAGCTTCTGACTTATTTTGGAAGTTAATCATATTAAATGAAAAGGGTGATTTTATGAATTTATTGAAAACTTGTGCAGAAGTAAAACCCAGTGAGCCTAATGAAGCTACCTACGGGGCTATGGAGGAGGCGGAAAAGGAAGGGGATATATACGGCCCATTTGACAGCGTGGCAAAAATGATGGAGGCTCTCGATACCTAAGCCAGAATTTGCAAGATAGTTCAAACGGGATTATGAAGCAGAAAATTAAAACCGAAACAAAAAAGGCGGAGAGATATCTAAGATCTTCGCCTTTTACTTTAATACGTCATTCTGTATATTCAAGAACTACTTGCAACTCTCACTCATACCAAAATTTTACCCCGTCATCACCAATATGCTTAATATCTTCAAACGATTTTTCTTTTTCAGAAATTAAATCAGTCACATTTTATCCCTTCTCCTATTGTTATGAACGATTGAAAAAACTATAAATGCTACACAAAGAACTGTTATACCACAAACTACGGCCAAATAACATTCATCAAATATAGTACTATCTAAAGGATTTTCACTTGCACCAGTTTTTATGGTAAAGATTAAACCATCATAACGCTCATGGACTTTTGATATTGACCAATCATAATAATTGGCACGTACATCTACAACACCACGAACATAGCTTCTTATGTAAAACTCCATGGCTGTAAAATATGAGACCCAAGACAGGACAGACACAAAAATTGACCCACATATTTTACCCACTATTCCCTTGAAAGAAAGTTTAAAAGACGAGGTAATTGCACTCGTTTTAGTTTTTTTAACTTGAACAGTAGAAGAAGTATTATAATTGATATTATAATCTTCAGAACGGGGATTTTTGTCGAAGTTGCCCTTGTCGGGGTTTGCAACGACATAAGTTGTCGGAGAATATTTCGAGCCCGCATTTGGTGAAAGAAATCTCATTAACCATATGCAAGGCGCAGCTATCACGATTGCTAATAGACCTCCTGGTGCGATACCTAAAGACTTAAGCCTTGTTACAATAAGGCCATAAGCAAAGCAACCTAACAGAACTGCACCCACTTTCAGAGGTACCCTTGCAGAACTTGTTTTGTAAACAGGAGCACTATTCGAGCTAAAACCAGACTGTTCTCCACACGCTTCTTTATTAAATTCCTCTTCAAGATTTTGTAATTTTGCTTTAAGAAAGGGAGTCTTACCCACTTTAACACATATAATAATAGAGGCTATAAAAAATATTAAATCCATTGATATGGCCAATATGCCGTCTACGGGCATATTAATTGCCTCTACTGTTGGATAAAAGATACAAAATACATACACTGCTAACAAGGCAACCCACAACAAAACGCATAAAAAAATTACGCTAATTTTTCGAAAAAGGTTTTTTGATGAGTTTTGAGAACGTGAGCCACTCGCAGTATTTTCCACATTAGATTGTTTTTGGAACTCCTCCCAAGTGGTATATTCTGGATCTGCAAACTGAGACTCTTTATCAGAATCCAATTCGCCTGCCAGCTTAGCTTTTTCGAACTCTTCCCAAGTTTCACCATTATAAAATTCTTTTTCTTTCATGACAAATCTCCTATCTAAACGCTAAATTGTTACATCCTGTAACTTATGGATAAACCTACCATAAGTTACCGCTATTTACCAATCAATAATTTTGTTAAAATTCACACAAGGACGCCCCTTAAACTTAGAAGGGAAGTCATAAAAGTGTGTTACAGACATTACAGGTATATTGAAGATAATAACATTTACGCAGTCTACATAGTAAAGTTAAAAATTTTAGTTATTACCACGAACCCAGAAGGCCAGGGCGGCCTCATACATTTGCTATTTTGATTTTGCGGCGGGGGCGTCCAAAAACTCAGCCGCAATTTTCTCAGCAGCTTTACGCCCGGGCACTAACTCTTCTTCGTAATCAATTCCCAAACAGCGCCTAACCATACTCTTAGTTATTTCATCAGCGTTGCGATATGAAATAATTATCTGCTCTTCGTCCAGCGAAAAAACAAACGGTTCTGAAGCAGATTCTACACCTGTCCTGACCGACTCATCACCATTTAGTGGCCCTCCAGTTATTAAGTAGTCTATGGTTACATGAAAGTAATTAGCAACCTTTTGGAGCTTTTCTAAGTTAGGAGAAGTACCGTTTCTCCATTTCCCAATAAGACCACGCCCCAACCCCAACTCGCCTTCGAGGGCGGTTATTGAAATATCTTTATCCTCGCACAATCGAAAAATGGTTTCGTAAAGCTTCATAATTTCTCACCCAAAATTAAGTAGAAAAAAATCTACAAAAACTATTGACAAAGTAGAAAGTTTTAGGTATATTGTAGCTAAGATAGAAAACTTTCTACAAAACTAATTAACATAATTGATTAAAAAAATGTCAAACACATTATAGATTATTTTCTATAAATAGTCAACGTAGTTGAAGGAAAAAACGAAAAGAGAGGGGGGAATGAACATGATTTATAGCAATGTTAAAAAAATTTGTGATGAAAGAAAAATTAGTGTCGCGAGTCTTGAACGAGCGATAGGCCTTGGGAATGGAACAATTAGTGGTTGGAGAAATTCAAGCCCAAGGGTAGATATTTTAAAAAAGGTCGCAGACTATTTCGAGGTATCGCTGGAGTATTTTTTGAGTGGGGATAAATAGAAAGAGAAAGCAAATGGAGAAAATAACAAAAGTATTTTCAGCCCAAATAGTGCCCGTAATAAAAATTGTAGGAATGATTGGAACAGGCTCAAAAGAAGACCCTGTAAGTATGGGCGAGCAGTATTGGAGCCTTGACGGAAAAGTTATAGCTACTTTAGATCCCCGAGAAAGGCCAAAGCCTTCTGATATTTTAAATGACATCATACCCTTTGAGAGCAAACAGAAAGAAGAGCTTAAAAAATGAAAGAGCAAACAACAATCCGCCTTCCTAAAGAACTGAAAGAAGAGATAGAAAAAGAAGCTGATAAAAGAAACATCAGCTTCAACGGAATGGTAAACCAACTTATATACGACAGTTTAAAAGCTATTCATCAAGGGAGACAGTAATTTCACCATTCTCTTTTTCGTAAGCGGCGACAATGGTTCGTATTGTAAATTCAATTTCTTTATTTACAGAGCGACCATGAAGTGCTGCAATGACCTTAAACTTTTGCATTAAAGACTTGTCAATCCGTAAAGGATATGGGTTAGATTGAATTGCCATGATGAATCCTCCTTTTGATATCAAGAATATATCAAAAAGATTTCGCAATCAAGTATTCAAAAAGATATCTAAAAGATGTTGACAAGGTGAGATAAAAGTGATATTGTACAGATATCAAAGATATCAAAAAGGAGTGAAACTATGTATCAAATGATTTTAAGAATACCTACGGAACTTAAAGAACAGCTAAAAAAAGCCGCCGACGAAAGAGGACAAACGTTAACAGGCCTTATAAGGCAGATCCTCTGGGAATGGGCAGAAGAAATAACGGAGGATAAATAAAATGAACATAGATATACACAAATTAAAAGCTCTTATGTATGCCGCCAGTGAGACTAATATTTCTGTAGGCAAGAAATTAGACATCAACAGGGACACGTTAAGAAGGTGGTTAAAAAATGAAAATATACCATTGAATAAAGTGCATGAACTCATAAGTATATTGAATATGTCCGATGAAATAATTTTGGAAACCTTTTTTATGAGAGAAAATCCTCCGGAAAAGTTCATTATATGAAAGAACAAGGTTTTAAAACCTTGCTCAATCGGAATAGGACAAAACCAAAATAAAAACACGCCGGTTATATGACAAGCAATAAAAAACATAGGATAGAAGAAAGAAAGGAGATATAAGCATGGAAATAAAAAATACTGTAAGTGCTGAAAGGGTAGCTGAGCTTTTATCTCTTTTGTTATCTGATCAATATGGCATGGAAATAAAGATAGTGCCGAAGAAAAGTGAGAATGAGGAATGAATACATATTATCAAAACTGCCCATTTCCTAAACCAATAAATAAAAAAAGGAAAAAGAAAGTTAATGGGTATAAGGACAAGCCCGACAGAGTTTGCTTTTATTGCAAAACACCATATGCAGAGCGCCATGAAGTATTTAGTGGAGCCAACAGACAAATAAGTATAGACCACGGCTTTCAAGTAGATTTATGTCCAAGGTGCCATAGGGAGATACAGGACCAAACGACAGAGAGGGGCCGTAAAAGAGCGGATAACTGGAAAAAGGCCTATCAGGTGGTCTATGAAAATAAATTGATGGAGATAAAAGGGCTAAGCGCAGAAGAGGCGAGGGCCGCATGGCTCGCTCTCATAGGAAGGAGCTATTTGTGACATATACAGAGGAACGAAGAAAATACGAATTTATTAAAAATCTGGAGATGACTCTGTTCTTAGACCACGAGAGAAATGACATAGAGTCTATAGATTACATATACCAAAGAGAATACGACGACGAAATAATCGTCATAACCTACATGGGCGGCCATGAGGAAAGAATTTTGACGACGGGAAACAGTAATGGTGCGAACGCCAAGGCAATTATCAATGCCATATATAAGGAGGTCTGAAGAATGTCGCAGAGGGCAGACAGAATAAATGAAATTCCTCGCATGGTAATGGAATTGAAAAAAGAAAGGACTAATGCGGTCAAGAAAGACTGGATAGGCGCCGCAGCCATGCTTCAAAAACAAATTACGGATTTAGAAAAAGAATTTAAAGAAATATATAATTCATTCGGAGAGAAAAAATGAAGAAAAAGAAGTGGAAAATTAGAGAGAAAAGCCTTTTGTGGTATTTTAAAGAAATCGCGACAAGCCTGTGGCTTTTCGTAATAATTGGAATAATGATATTGGTTATAATTGCATTTTCACGGCCGCCGGAAGCTGCCGGGATGGTTATGAAAATACATATTATAGAACAGCCGGACAAACTGTATGATGTACCATTAGAGGTTGATTTGCAGTTACATATAAAAGAATTGTGCGAGGCATACGAAGTGGACATGCCTCTGGTTCTGGCCATTATAGGCCAGGAATCTAACTACAACGCAGAAGCAATCGGAGACAATGGAGAAAGCGTAGGGCTAATGCAGATACAGCCAAAACACCACGAGGCACGAATGGAGCGTCTTAGAGCGACCGATCTATCGGATTCACATCAAAACGTGACGGTAGGAATTGATATTTTAACCGAACTTATTAAAAAGGAGAACGGCTGGGAGTGGGCTTTGACAGCATATAACGCCGGCTCTGGCAAAGCCGACTACTATAAATCCTTAGGAGAAAAAAGCGAGTATGCCGAAAGTGTATTAAAACTGAGAGAAGATATAATGGAGAGCTAAGATGATAAAATTAATATGCGCTGTATGCGGCGGAACGTTTTATGGTAACCGCAAAAATACATTGACCTGTTCAGAAACCTGTCGCCGAAAACGGCAGGCAGATATAAGGGAAGAAAATCAAAAACTACAACAATTGCAAACTAAACGAACTTCAAGGCTTGGAGAACTAAACAAAGAGGCGAGAGCGCGCGGAATGACATATGGAAAATACATGGCTGAGAAACATGCAAACCAAGTAAAGATTGAAATATAAATGCTTTCTCCTTATTTATATATACCAGGTATGGCGGGCACCTATAAACCCCGCCTTTAAAGCACCAACTGGAGCTGCTGGAGAAACGAGGTAATATGTTTCATTTATTTTTTGAGCAATCAGGAACATTTAAAAATGAACTAAAAAAGCTTATCAGGGGGGGCATAGCATCTTCGATGATATGAAAAAAGGTGATACGATAATAGCCTTCTTCCCATGCATACGGTTTGAAGACCAATCCATATTGAACATAACAGGTAATAGCCACGGTATGAAAAGTTGGGGTGTAGAGAAAAAACTGAAATACTCCCTGAAATTTCACGAAGAGCTGCATTATCTGTATAGCATGGTAACAAAGTTAGTATCTGTCTGTTTGGAAAAGGGAATCCCATTGATAATAGAGAACCCACATTCTGCACAGCATTATCTGACACGCTACTGGTGCATTAAACCTAAAATAATAGATAGTGATAGGAGAAGAGATGGCGACTATTATAAAAAGCCCACTCAGTATTGGTTTATAGGCTGTGAACCAAAAAATAATATTATTTTCGAACCAATAGACTATGTAGAACAAAAAACCATACTTAAAGAAAAAAATCAAGTAAAAAGAAGCCTAATACACCCACAATATGCCAATAGGTTTTTGCGGCAATATGTGTTAGACGAATAGCGAGGAGATTATGAAAATAATACGAGTGTTCCCTAAAAGAACAAGCTATACACCGGCTGACGACTATGTATTCATTGGTATGCCGCCGATGAAACCATTCATCCCGGAACATGACGAAGTACACATATCATGCACATTCACGTGGGACAAAGAATATTGCGAGGAGTTGGCCTATCAATGGGAGGCGGCGACTGATAAACCGGTCAAACTGGGCGGAGTTGCCTTTGGTAGCCCATCGGAGGATTTCACGCCGGGGCTATACATGAAATCAAATATCATATTTACAACCCGTGGTTGCAACAACAGTTGCCCGTGGTGTATAGTCCCACGGCTGGAAGGGAAACTGACGGAACTACCAATATATCAGGGAAATATCATACAAGACAATAATTTTCTCCAGTCATCACGGCAGCATAAAGACAAGGTCTTTGAAATGTTAAAAACCCAAAAAGGAATATGCTTTAAGGGCGGTCTGGAGGCCGATTTAATAGACGACCATTTTGTAAATGCAGTAACAGGCCTAAGAATAAAGGAACTGTGGCTTGCTTGCGACACAGACAGTACTCTTCCGACATTTAAAAGAGCGTGTGAAAAGCTTAGAAAAGCAGGGTTTAATAGAAACAAAATAAACTGTTATGTGCTGTCATACGGAAAGGATATGGACAAAGATGAGGCAAGATGTAGAACCATCTACGAGGCGGGAGCAATGCCGTTCATGCAGTTATATCGGGATTTCACAGAAAAAAAGACCGAGTATTCCGTAGATTGGAACAAATTCGCGCGACAATGGCAGCGGCCGGCGGCTATAAAAGCACACATGGAAAAAGGCACTGATTTTAAAAATTTAAGCACATAGGAGGAAGGCCATGAAAAAGGTATACAGAGGCTGGTATATAAGCAAGGACTTTTTTAATCCCGACAAATTCCAAGCCGTAAAAGGAAACGAGAGCATAACAGGAACCAAGGAAGAATTGCAAAGAGAGATAGACCACAGAGCATTTGAAGAAATGAGGAGAGAAAATGGCGATTAAAAATTATACAACGACTAAGCACCCGCTTGAAAGTATCGGCGAAATACAGGCGGCTCTGGCCAAAGGTGGGGCCAAAAAAGTGATGATCGACTATGACGAAAAAGGAGAACCAAAAGGCCTTGCCTTCGCCATAGAAACCGAGAGAGGTTTTATGGGGTTCCAACTTCCCGCAAATGTAGGCGGGGTCTGCGAGGTTTTTAAAAGACAAAAAATTAAAGCTGACATGGAACAGGCGAAAAAGACTGCATGGAGGAATGTGCGTGACTGGGTTTTAGCTCAAATGGCCTTCATAGAGGCAGGAAACGCAACACTACAAGAGGCCTTTTTACCATATTTGACGAATAAAGAAGGACAAACACTCTATCAGGTTTATGTTAGCGGGCGGCTATTACTTGCAGATTAAATCATAAGGAGGTAGAAAATGAGTGAACTAAAAAGATGTCCTTTCTGCGGCGGAGAAGTAGAATTATGGGCGATAGCAGGCGAACCATATCCACCAGTCTATAAGGTAGATATGGACAAGGTAACCGAAAAATCAGATGACGTATGTTTTATCCATTGCCCGGCATGTAACGCAAATTTTCATAAGGAAATACGGATAGAATCATTCCCGTTAGACACCATCAAATGGTGGAACACACGCATGCCAAATTGTCGTTATGGAGGCCATAAGCAAAGCTCCAAAACAGATTTTATGGGGCTTAACGTAAAACAAATTGCCGTCATGCGTGCTGCCAATAACGCCCTAATCGACTGCGACAAGGAAGAAACCGTGCAAGAGCCAACGTACGGAGAGTGGCTGGAAACTGAAACATCATATGCTGATGGTGTTCGACAACATTGCAGGTGTTCGGTTTGCAACATTCTAAGCTGTAGACCATTAGGTAATTTTTGCAAATGGTGTGGAGCTGATATGAGAGGAGAAGAGTAGATGAGAGGAACAGTAAAGCAATTTAAGGACGCGTTAGAAGAAATGAGGAGGTGGAAAAAATGAGACCAATAGATGCAGATAAGTTGGTAGAAATGATAGAGAATCTTCAAATTAGAATAATAGGTTCAAAGCTACGAGTTACAGGTGTGTCTGCGAGTAATGGACCCCTGGGCATCAAAGGATTTTCAAAAACGTTTTACGGGGCAGAATACGAAATCCCTATTTTCAATACAGAAGAAGAATTAAATGCTTTTCTTCTGGGGTCGAATATGAGACGAATTGTCCTTTTGGATGCTATCAACAACGCCTTAATTGACTACGACTATGAGAGGAAAAGAAAATGACAACATTAAAAGTATCAAGTACATCAAAAGTAGGGAAAGTAGCAGGAGCCATATCCCATTACATCGAAGAAGAAAAGAAGATAGAGATAGCAGCTATAGGCGCAGGTGCAGTCAATCAGACTATAAAGGCCATTGCAGCTGCCAGAGGCCATTTAGCAGTAAAGGGAATAGACATATATTGTATACCGGGGTTTAGTACCATAACAGACACCGGTGAAGAAAGAACCGCAATCAAGCTGATTGTCGGGACGAGAGGAGAGATATAAATGATAGAATTTGACATAATCGAAGATTTAGGTACTATAAGTGCGAACAAAAAAGGAAGCGAAAAAAAGCTGGTGAAGATCGAATGGGGGGATAATGATCCCATCTATGAAATAAGAGAGTTCGCTGCCGATGGTAGAGCCTTCAAACGCCCCGGACTGAATTTTGAAGAAATGAAGACCCTAAAAAAGATATTAAACGAACACGAAGAGTTCTAAAAAAGAGAAAATGAAGCCGGGGGACAAGCTGTCCTCCGGCAAAGTTATAAGAAAAACTTACATATATATAGAGGAAAAATCGGCGCCCGGTATGGGCATTAAAACTGGATAAGATTATTAACATAAGAACATCATGTATATAAGAGAAGTGCGAATCGCTGGTGACACTGTAGTCATCCGGGAGAGAATGAAGAAAAAAGTAAATAAGGGACAAAAAAGAGCTCCGAAGCAGAATGTAACATCAGAGAAGGTTTGGTGGAACAATCTGAAATACGCCATATTCAAGCTGACTGTTATATTGAACGCGAATTTCAGGCCTGGTGACCACCTACTAACACTAACATATACTACGGAACCGACAAGAGAAGAGGCCGAGAAGCTGCTAAAAAAGTTTCACCGAGCCATAAGAATAAAATGTAAACAGCAAGGAATAGATTTTAAGCGCGTAACCGTCACAGAGAGAAAAGGTGTAAGGCTACATCACCATATCGTGTGCAGCAAGGTTCCTATGGAAATAATAAAACAGTGTTGGCCACACGGGATGGTTTTCCACCGGCCACTATGGGATTACCCGAACTATTCGCGGTTGGCTGAATATTTATTAAAACAGGCATCAGCTCTACATATGGAAGATGGTGATATTTCCAAGAAACGCTACACTACATCAAGAAATATAATAGTCCCGGAAGGGAAAGAAGAGGAAATAAAAAGAGGAGACCTTGAGGACGAACCGAAAGCTTTCAAGGATTATGAAATAGACCGAGACAGCGTGCAAATTTACGAGAATGAAATAACAGGCACAATCTGTCGCGAATATATAATGGTTTCGACCAAAAAGGAACCGAGATTAAAAAAATGGTATACCGGCGTAACCGCAAAAGGCGAGCGGGTAAATTACAGTAAAAAACTGCGAGAAGCGTACAAAGAAATGCAAGAGACATTTGAAGACCTGATTTCGCAGGGATTTTGATGTTGAAAAAGGGAGGCATAATGAACGAAAAAGAGAAGAAGGTGATTAAAGACTTTCTGCGCGGCTACGAGCGGGAAGAACTGCGTATGAAGCAGTTAGAGGAAGATATTGCGTATTTAAACGATTCTATCGGGCTTGCGGCGATAGAACTAAACGGTATGCCCAGCGGCTCCGGTATTTCAGATACGACAGCCAAGCAGGCAGAAAAGCTGTGTGAACTGTCGGCTAAGCTGATAGAAAAAAGATTTGAAGCAGCGAAAAAAAGAAGCGAAATAGCAGATATGATTCGGAAACTGCCGGACTCCAGATATATAATGCTGCTTCGGCTGCGGTATATAGAATTAAAAGGCTGGGCGGAGGTTTCTATCGAAATGAACAGGGACCCGAGATGGGTGTTCAGACTACACAATGAGGCTTTATGCGCCTTTGAAAAAATTTATAAAAAAACATAAAGAGCTGGTGTGCCAGTTACTAAAAAAAGCCACAGACGAAATTTGACCATTTAACTACCACTAATGTATGTGCTAATATATTATCATAGAGAAATAATAAAAGGCCCCTGGGGAAAGAGGCCTTTTTACATACCTAAAAATAAACGATAATTAAGAGACGGCAATAACAGGCACCGAAAGGAGGACGAATCCATGGCCGGCAAAAATAAATACGAAACGCACGTAAAACCGTACATTGAAGCAGTAAAAGCATGGCGCCGAAAAGGTGCGACCGAAGAGAGTATTGCGAAAAAGATGGGGGTAGCCTATTCGACGTTCAGAAAATATAAAGAACAGCATATAGAACTATCGGAGGCTCTGAAAACGAGCAAAGAGCTGGCCGACTCCGAAATAGAGAACGCGTTATTTAGAAAAGCCCAAGGATATAACGCAGAAGTTAAAAAGACATTCAAATGCAAGGAAGAATATTACGACAACTTCGGCCGGAAATTAACGAGAGAAGTATTAAAAGAGGCGGTAGATGAGGTGCATATAGCATCAGACACGCAGGCTATTACATTCTATTTGAAAAACATGGTGTCGGAAGACTGGAAAGATAAGCAGTCCATAGAAGGCAGCATGGAAATGTCATACAAACTGGAAGATTTGATATGATTTATGAAGCAGATTTTTTGATAGAAGCCCGAAGAAAGAAGTGGGAAGAGACTAAGAGCATAGACTATGATAAAAAGCTGAGAAGAGCCATAGCAAGCGAGCTCATAGCCTCAGAAAGCCTAAGAGAAGAAATAAAGCAAAGGCCCGAGAAACTAATCGAACTGGAATTTGTCGTAGTTGATAAGGAACAGGCTACAAAGCCGTTCCTCCTAAACGAAGTACAAAAGGACTTCATAGGAGTTCTAAATAAAGCCATAGACGAATTTAAAAGCGGGCTCAGGTCAGATATATCAATTCTCATTTTAAAAGGCAGACAGCAGGGATTTACCACTCTGGTAACGGCGTACCAGTTGGCCATGAGTATACTAAACCGAAACTTCCAAGGCTTCACGCTCGCGGACGTTTCGGACAACTCCGAGGCAATTTTTCAGAACAAAGCCAAGTTCCCATACATGCAGCTTCCGGAGGTTTTAAAACCCACGGAAAAGTTTAACAACAGGCGCCAGCTGCTGTTTGAAAAGCTAAATTCCAGCTGGGAAGTAGACACGGCGACAAAAGATGTTGGCCGCTCGAGAACGATAAGCTTCTTCCACGGGTCTGAGTGCGCGTTCTGGCAGCAGGGCATAGCACCCATACAGGCAGGTCTTGGGCAGGCGTTCACGAAAAACTGTATAAAGGTCTACGAATCCACGGCGAACGGCTATAACGATTACCAAGCTATGTGGGAATCCGGGGCGCATATAAACTGTTTTTACGAATGGTGGCGAACACCTGAATACAGCCTGAATTTCCCAAATGAAGCAGAGCGAGAAAAATTTTTAAAAGAGATTGAAGAAAGAAACGACTGGATACACGAGCGACTCAGGTGGTTATACAAGACAAAAAAACTGACCGCAGAGCAGCTGCGGTGGTACTATCGAAAATACGAAGAGATAATAGATAAACGTCTAATCAGGCAAGAATACCCATGCACACCTGAAGAAGCATTTTTATTATCCGGCGACACTGTATTTGACACAGAAAAGATAACGGCAAGGCTGCATACCATCAAGAGACCTATAAAAACAGGATACTTCGCATACGACTACGACGGCGTTAAGATTTCAAAGATAAAATGGGTAAACGACCGAAACGGCTACATAAAAATATATCAAGTCCCGGATTCGCCGGCTATTACAAAATACTGCATCGGCGGAGACACGGCAGGGGACGGCAGCGACTGGTTTACAGGCCATATATTAGACGCCAAAACAGGCGTACAAGCAGCTGTTTTAAAACACCAATTCGACGCAGACCAATACACGCGGCAGATGTACTGCCTGGGGGTGTACTATAAAAAGGCCCTAATCGGTATAGAAGCGAATTTTGACAGTTACCCGATACGGGAACTGGAAAGATTAGGTTACACAAATCAGTACGTGAGAGAGCAACAAGATTCTTACAGCGGCAAGATGGAACGGCGGTTCGGTTTTAGAACAACGCCCCTCACCCGCCCTACCATAATCTCACGGCTGATTGAAATCGTAAGAGAGAACACAGACAGCATAAACGACGAAGACACCCTCAGAGAGCTTTTGACGATAATCCGCAACGAAAAAGGAAAGGCGGAAGCCCCGGAGGGGAGACACGACGACCAGATGATGGGTCTTGCCATAGCCCACGAGATAAGAAGTCAAGTAAGTTTTAGTTCTGAGGAAATAAAAATAAATCCTCAGTATCAATTTAATTTCGAAAAAAAAGAAGAGTATTACGACTACGGAGAAGATATAACCGTAGTGTAAGGGAAGGAGAAGAGTTGAATTTTGGTGAAGCATTGCAAGCTGTAAAGGCTGGCGAAAAAGCGAAAAGAGCAGGGTGGAACGGAAAAAATCAATATATTGAATTAGCCACCTGTATAAGCTATGTGAATATGAAGGGCGAAGTTGTAAACGCCGAACACGAAGCAATAGGAAATAAAGCTATTGCGTTTGTAGGAACATCAGGCGTACAGATGGGGTGGTTAGCCTCGCAAGCTGACATGTTAGCTGAGGACTGGGAAATGGTTTAGGAGGTAAAAGCGATGAAAGAAAAAAGAGAAGAAAAGTTACTGAGATTATGGAAGACGCGCCAAGAGAGGGAGGGCGTTGATGTATCGGAAGTGATGACATTAGCTGAAGCGGAAGAGTTTTATTCAAAAAAGAATAAGAAGAAAAAGAAACTGAATCCTGCGAAAGCGACGAAGACAGAGCAGGCCGAAGAAAAAGAAGAAACGACACAAATTAACGAAAAAAGCGAACCTATAGGGGAACCCGAGACAGAACATACCGAAGGGGAAAACAAGGAAGAAGAAATCAATGAAGTAGGCGAGTCTGGAGCAGGTGTAGAAGATGACGATTGCGATAATCATAATAGTAGTGAGTCTATCTAATATCATATGCCTGTTCATAGGTGCGAAGATAGGGCAAAAAACGGCTAAGGGGAAGGACATTAAAATACCAAGCCCGGCAAGAGCTGTAAGGGAATATAAAGAAGATAAAGAAGCGAAACATCAAAGAACAGAAATTATGACAATGCTGGAAAATATAGAATCCTACGACGGTACAGGACTCGGGCAAAAAGATATTTAATAGGGCGGCAAATAGCTGCTCTTTTTAATTACGAGAAAGGAGGAGAGATTTGGATATATCAGAAATCAAAGAAACAAATATATGGGCGCTATATCAAAAAAGTGTCAGCTACTGCCGCATGATAGGAATGTACGGCGATACAGATTTAAACTATCGCATGTATAACGGAGATCAATGGTACGGGCTAAAAGTTAAAGGCGTTGAAAAGGTACAATATAATTTTATAAAACCTATAGTCAGATACAAAACTGGAGTTATACTGAGTAATCTATACGCTATCAACTATTCAAGCGAGAATATTGAAAACAAGAAATTCAGAAAAGAAGCCACGAAGATATGCGAGATGTTGAACAAAAAGGCATCGACCATATGGGAACGTGATTACATGGATACTAAGCTTAGAACGGTTGTGAAAGATGCTGCCATAAACGACGAGGGTGTAATGTATGTCAGATATTCGGACGAAGACGGAGCGCCGGTAAACGAGGTTATAAACAAGAACGACATTTACTACGGCAATGAAAATGATGAGGACATACAGTCACAGCCGTACATATTACTGAAGCAAAGAAAGCCTGTATCCGAGGTAAAGCTAATTGCAGGAGCCTTGGGGGTCTCCGAGAAAGAGATAGACCACATTATAGGCGATATGGATAACATTGAAGAGGCAGGTGAAGCTGCAAAGTACGAAAAAGACAACATGTGTACGGTAGTCACCAAGCTGTACAAAAAAGACGGCACGGTACATTTCGCACAGGCCACAAGGACAGTAGACCTAAAGAAAGACATAAATACAGGCCTAAGATATTACCCGGTAGCCCATTTTGTATGGGAAGAAAAGAAAGGTTCTGCGAGAGGGGAAGGGGAAGTCAGACAGCTAATACCAAACCAACTTGAAACGAATAAAACGGCCATGAGGCGGGCGATAACCGTAAAGAACACGGCATACCCTCAAAAGATTGCAAACATGGATAAGATAGCCAATCCAAGCGCTGTAGGCCAAGTAGGAGGCATAGTAAAGGTTAAAGGTGGCGCGGCGATAGATGATGTTGCTAAGATTTTAGCTAATTTAAATCCGGCGCAGATGTCTTCTGACGTTGAAAAGCTGCAAAACGAGCTGATAGCAACCACAAGAGAACTTGCAGGAGCCGGGGATATAGCGACGGGAGATATAAACCCAGAGAGCGCATCCGGTCGAGCTATCTTAGCCGTTCAGCAAGCATCACAGCAGCCCTTGACGGAACACTTGCAATATTTAAAAGCTTTTGTTGAGGATCTGGCCAGAATATGGCTGGATATGCTGATTGTATATAATAACAGCATAATTCTTTATGAAGAGGTAACAGATCCCGGTACAGGCAAAGAAGATATAAATGTTAAAGAAGTATCTAAAACATCTCTTGAAGAACTGAAAGCATCGGTTAAAGTTGATATAACACCAAAAGGGGCCTTCGACAGGTATGCGCAGGAACAGTCGATGGAAAATCTTCTGACGAGCGGTCTGTTTAACACACAGCGTATACCTGAATTGAAACTCTACATAAAGACTCTCGACGACGATTCGGTAATGCCTAAACAAAAACTCGAAGAATTGATAGAAGAATGGGAAAACGAACAAAGTAAAATAGCCGCAATGAACGCTCAGGCTCAGCTGATGCAGCAAAGAGCGCAACAGTTCTTAATGGGGGATTATGAAGCACAAGCAGGGCAAATAGCAGAGGCAGAAGCAATGTTGCCGCAAAGTAATTAAGTTTAATCATCGTCCAGGCATGTAAGACGAAAAACTGTATGGGGCAGTGAAGTCAAACACTCATGAAAAAATAGGGAGGTAAAGAATGTTTGAAGAAAGAGAAGACCTCGTATTGGAAGATACTGAAAATGTAGGGGAACCAACTACAGAAGAAATGGTTGAAGGTAAGCCCGAAGCCGCCGAAGAGGGAAAAGAGGAAAAAAAGTATACTGAAGCAGAGCTCAACGAGCGAGTAGATGATTTAGTGGCGAAAAAGCTCAGCCGCAAGGAGGCGAAAATACGCCGCGAATTTGACAAAGAAATTGCACCGTACAAAAACGCCGAAAGAGTATTAAACGCCGGGCTCGGAACGACCAACATCATCGACGCGACAGCGCAGATGGCCGAGTTCTACAAAGAAAGAGGCATAGAGGTTCCAAAGAGCCAAGCGGCAGAATACAACGAGTCGGATTTAAAGATTCTCGCCGAGAGCGAAGTTCAGAAAATCATAGAAGCCGGAATGGACGAAGTGATAGAAGAAGTAGACCGCTTAGCCGAAAAAGGAGTAGATAAGATGAGCAAAAGAGAAAAGCTCATCTTTACAGGCCTTGCCCGGTACAGAAAAGCGGAGGATACCAAAGAAGAGTTAAAAACCATAGGGGTGAATGAAGAGGTAGTAGAAAGCAAAGAGTTTCAAGCCTTTGCTTCGAAATTCAACGAAAATACCCCAATAAAGGAAGTTTACGAGCTATACGCAAAAACATCGGACAAACCTCATATTGAAAAGATGGGCAGCATGAAGAACGGTTCAACGGAGGAGGCTAAGACCTTCTACACTCCCGAAGAAGCGGACAAGCTGACCGAAAAGGACCTTGAAAATCCTGTAATCTTTAAGAACGTGAGAAACTCCATGCTTAAGTGGTAGCAAATGAAAGGAGTGAAAGATAATGGGTGCAAACTTTAAACCCATGTACTGGTCAAAATATTGCCAAACAGAATTAAAAAAAGATTTAGTTCTCTCAGGCTGGTGCGATTATCAGTTTGAGGGAGAAGTGAAACTCGGTTCGAGACTGAAAATAGTAGGTGCGACAAGGCCTACCATTCAGCAATATACCCCGGGAAAGGATTTAGATATCGAAAACCTGGGAGACAACTCTCAGTATCTTGACATTACGCAGGCCGACGCCTTCGCCTTTGAGGTGGATGATATCGACAGAGCACAGTCCATGGCCGGATATCTCGAGACGCAGTTCGATGAGGCGAAGATTGCGCTTGCGGAATCCGCCGACGCCTTCGTCGGAACCAAAGCGGCAGACGCCAACTCCGATATGATGAGCGCGTCCACCGATATAAGCGGCCTCACAAGTATGCTTGCCCCAATCAATCAGGCCCATATAAAGCTTTACGCAAACAACGTGTCGCAGAAGACAGAGCTTGCAGCAGACTTAACCCCTGAGCACATAGTAGAACTCAGAAGTGAATTGCAAGAATTGTTTACTGACAACGTAGAATATGTAAAGAGAGGGGCGTTAGGCAAGTATGCGAATACATACTTGAGACTTTCAAACAATCTCTACAATGATGGTACCGACTACTACGAGATGGTAAGAACAAAGAAAGCCATCGCATTTGCAGGCCAGATAGATAAAGTAGAGACCGCGAGAAAAGAAAAGGGTTTCGCTGATATCATCAAAGGTCTGCATGTATACGGTGCCAAACTTGTAAGACCTAAAGAACTGTACGTAATAAGAGTACATTAAAGGAGGTGAAATAAATGGCTGTAACAGTTTTAACACCAGAAAAAGGAGAACTGAATAAATTATCAGTTTTCACGCCAAAGGCGGCAACTGCCGCCGCCGATGGCTTTGAATTTACAATGCCGAAGATGACAGAGGAATATGTTGTCATCGTGGCGCAGAACGCAGGAACGACAGCGGGCAAACTTACCCTTAAAAAGCCGGTAGCAGGTTCCTACGCTGCATCCTCTTCCGATACGGAATTTTCCATACCGGCAGGAGGATTCGTGCAGATAAGAATCGAGTCTGCAAGATTTGCAGACAACAAGGGCAAAGTAAAGCTTGTGCCGGCCACTACCGACATCAAGACAGCAGTACTTTACTAATCAAAAGGGAGGTTTTAGCCTCCCTCTTTTTGTCATTGCAAGAGTGAAACCGGGTGCAACTCCCGGAGCGATGAAAGGGGATAATATGAAGAAGATAGAAAAACTTGAAAAGTATGTGATAACGCCAAATGTAGGTTTTTACGGTGGGTACATACACACTGGCGAAGATATACTCCTATGTGACGATCACGACATAGACGAAGGATATACCTTCGATGTGAAGCAGGTAATAAAAGGAGATGTCCTGATAACAGATTTGAAAAGAACCTACACGAGAAAGAACGGGAAAAAAGTGGTGGAGAACTCACATCAAGAGGTGGGACTCGAAAAAGACCAGCTTCTTGTATATGTGCAAGGAATGGGGTTTACGATTCCAGAATACAAAATGTGTGGGGTGAAAGAGGCTATCGGCTTATATGAACTATTGGAGGGACAAAGATGACGCTTTTGGAAATGAAAAAGAAAACGCTTGCCCTCATAGAGGAAAAGAGCACTCAAAGTGGGAAACTCACAGACGATCCTGACATAGAGGGAAAGATAAATGATGTCATAAACCAAATTCAGTTTGAGCTTGCGAGGATAAAGAAACTGCCGGCCATCAAAAAAGAAAACATATCATCACAAAACCTTTCCATTGATTTGAACGAAATAGAGGGCTTCTACCAGCTCGACCATATTCTTTTTGAAAATATCGACGGCGAGGAAGAGTACTTCGAGATATTCGGACAGACGGTAGAATTTTTCGAGCCGGGAACAGCGAAGATATATTACTACAAATATCCGGCTACAATAACCGAAAGCACGGAAGATTCATACGAATTTGAATTATCGCAAGACCTTCTTGAAATTATGCCATATGGTGTGGCCGCAGACCTACTCAAAAGTGACGTATCAAACGGATACGGACAGATATACAGCCAGAGATATGAAACTATGATTCAAAGACTTGATCCGAGACATTCGACAGGCTTCATATACATGAGCGGAGGGGTGAATATATAATGGCCAGCGGAGATTTAATATCGAGAATCTACCATTCGTTTAGAGGAGTGGATTTTAGGGGCGAGGAAATAAACGCAGTGCGAAGCCCCGACAGCATAAACATGTGGAAAGAATACGGCGAGATAGAGAGTATCCGAACAAGACCGGGGCTGAAGAAGATAGAAAGCTTCACCGAGCCGGTATGGGGGATATTTTTTTATACCGTAGGAAACACGGAACTAATCCTAATTCATTCCGGAACCAAGCTATATAAGATTGAGGGCGAAGAGAGGTCAGAAGTTTATTCAGGTTTAAACCCACGTCCCTCGCAGAGCTTCATATACAATAACATATGGTACTTTAAAGACGGAATAAACTACCTGAGATATGACGGAGATACCATAAACGAAGTAGAGGGTTACATACCGACAACGTCTATAGGAAGAAGACCCTCAGGCGGCGGTACAATCCATGAAGACGTGAATATGTTAACCGGGCTTAGGATAAATACATTTCTCGCAGACGGGGAAAGCAAGGACTTCTATCTTGATTCAAAGGGAATAGATGCAGATTATGCCCCTATCGTAAAGATAAACGGAAATAAAGTAACGTCGTACACGATGGATCCTTTCGAGGGGAAGATAACTTTTAAAGAAGCGCCGGAAGTGCCGCTGACGGATGGGCAGGACAATGTCAGTGTGCAGTTCAGAAAGACTATAGAGGGATACCGGGGCAGAATCAACAACTGCACATTACTGCAGGTATTCGACAACAGAGTCTTTTTTAGCGGCAATAAAGATTATCCAAATACTGTATGGCACTCGAGTCTTGATAACCCCGCCTATTGCAGCGACCTTGATTATTATGAAGAGGGATTAGATCTCGCTCCGGTTAAGGCACTGGTTGCAGGTAATAACGCCCTATGGGTATTCAAAGAACCGTCTCAAGCAAATACAGCCGTATTTTATCATAATCCGGTAGTAGATGCAGAATATGGTAAGATATATCCCTCTTCACACTCCAGTATATCCACAGGGTGTATAGGAACGGGTATAAACTTCAACGATGACATTTTATTCACATCAGAAAGAGGAATAGAAGGAATTTCCGGAGACATAACTACACAGCAGGTCGTAGGCCACAGAAGTACGGTAGTTGACAGGAAGCTTTTGAATGAAGAGGTCTACAAGGATATGATGATGGAAGTTTGGAAAGGATATTTACTCGTAATAACCGGAACCCATATCTATTTAGCTGATTCAAGAGGAACGTTCCAAAACGAGACTCATATAGAGTATGAGTGGTTCTACTGGGAACTTTCGGAAAAGGTAATAAGCGTTAGGATAAAGGATGAGGTTCTATATTTAGGCACAGCAAATGGGATATATACACTTGACAATCTCAAGGCAGATGTAGAGAGTTACTGGACGACTCCTATTGATAAGTTTGACCATCCACAATATCAAAAGACATCAAATAAAAGAGGCTGCGTTGCGGAAGCTACAGGAGATATTACGGTATATGTAAAGACGGATAAGAGTAGCTGGGAAAAGATAGATGAATATAAGAATGTCACTGATTACTTCGTAAGCAGGATAAAAAGAAAGAAATTTAAAAATATACAGCTGAAGTTCTATTCAGATACGAGATTCAGCTTAGAGTCCGTCACTATTGAATGTTACATAGGCGGTTATATCAAGAGATAAGGAGGTAGTAACGTGGCAGTAAATTATAATGATCCTCGTTTTGCACAGGTTGAAACAGATAAAAATAATGCGTTGAACAGTATGAATAGTACGTACAACAGCATGATAAATCAATCTGACAAGTTCTATCAGGATCAAATTGATGCAGCAAAAAAATATGAGGAAACACAGACAAAGCTGCAACAAGAGCAGACTGATTTTGCCATTGAACAGGTGAATCAGCAGAAGGAACAAGCTCATAAGGATTATATAAAAGAGCAGTCCGGAGCATACACCGATTGGCAAAAACAATCGGGGCAGTATGGTGCAAATGCAGAACAAATGGCTGCGAATGGACTTGCCGGTACTGGATATAGTGAATCCTCGCAGGTAAGTATGTATAATACCTATCAAAACCGTGTGGCCACAGCAAGAGAAAGCTATAACAAGGCTGTTTTAAACTATGACAATGCTATAAAGGATGCAACATTACAAAATAACGCTAAACTTGCAGAGATTGCCTATCAGACGCTTCAAAAGCAACTTGAGTTATCTTTAGAGGGATTCCAATACAAGAATAATTTAATTCTTGAACAGACAAACAAACAGCAGGAAATAAGCAATGAATATTATAACAGATGGCTTAACGTATTGAACCAAATAAATACGGAGAACGAGCTTGCTGAGCAAAAGAGGCAATTTGAAGCGCAGCTTGCGGAAGAGAGAAGACAGTTCAATGCAAGTCTCGCAAAAAAATCATCAGGCAGCGGAGGCGGGGCAACAATTAACAAAACCGGCACAAGCGCTGTTGAATCTGCGGCCATAAACGCCCTCTCCGGCGCAGCAAGCACAGCAATAAAATGGGGCTTTGGCAAATACAAAAAGGGGTAGAATATGGCTACTAAAAAGAAAAAAGAATACGAAGAGGTTCTCGAAAGAATCCAAAAGGGGATAGGAGAAAGGGTACGTGAGAATTTAAACTCGTTGGTTTTAGAAAAGGTACAAAACAAAGAAGAATCTAATCAAGTATTAACAAGGCCAGATACTCAGTTCAAGACATCTAAAGAAGCGAAAAAGGAACTTAAAAAATCAGACAAAGAAAAAGCCCTTGCAATGTTAGACTTTAGACAAGGGGGAATCTCCGGAACAAACAATCTTCGCTCAGCACTTGAAAAAAATGAAAAGCTAACGAAGGAATATAATGAACTTAAAGATTATGAAGAAGCTATTATAAATAAGAATCTATCCAAAACTTCAAAAGAAAATCTCGATAGGATAAACAAAGGCGCTAATGTCTCTGATAATAATTTAGAGGCTCTTTTTGAATATTCAAACGCCTTAAGGAACGAGCGCAAGTCGACTGGAAAAAATATTTCTGAAATAAAGGAAGCAGCTGCCGCAAGAAAAAGAGTAACGAACGCCGAGGAGATGGAAAAAAAGGTAAAGGATGCTACTGAATTTGCGAAAGAACATGAAGTACTGGCAAGCCTTATATCCGTTCCACAGAATATAGTCGGAGGAGTTACTGGAACAGCTGAAAGCATAAGCCAATTTATTTTAGATCCTCACAGAAGAGCGGATGTCAATGAAGCGGCCTATACAGGAAGAAGAAAAGCGGCAGCAGCAAGAGATCAAGTGGCAAGCGAACTTGGAAATGTTGGTGGTTTTTTATACAAACTCGGAATGTCTGGTGTTGACAGTGTAGCAACAATGGGGATTGGAGGTGCAGTGAACGCCGCAAAAATAGGACAGTTGGCAAAGCTTGATGAAATAGTAAATTTAGGTAAAACAACATCTCTTGGGTTGATGTCTACACAGTCAGGAACAGACACATTTATAGATCTAACTCAAAAAGGCGCATCAATACAGCAAGCTGCCTCCGGAGGGTTGGCAGCGGGTTTTTTTGAGGCAATGTTTGAAAGTGTGCCGCTCAACAAGTTGAGCAATCTATTAAAAAAAGGAACACTAAAAAGTGCTACAAAAGAAATGGCAGACCAAGTCTTTACTAACGCTACAGAAGAAGCCGCTACAGAGTTTGCCAATATCGCATACGACACCTTAGCTAACGGTGAGCTTTCAAATTATGAAATAAGGAAAAAAGAACTCATAAGAGCGGGGAAAAGCGAAGAAGAAGCTGATAGTCAGATTAAAAAAGAGGTTCTGAAGCAGATAGGGGAAGCATGGCTCGGAGGAGGCCTTATGGGTGGAGCATTTGGAGCCGGCGGAATAGCTATAAACAAACTTTCAAATACACCAAACAGCAAAGAACAAACGGTAATAGATGCAGAAACCAAAAAGCGAACCGAGGCAAAACAAAAAGAGCGGGCGCAGAAAAGCAGAATAGACGAGATAATGGCCGAACAAAAAGAACTTTTTGTAAACCTCAATAAAAGTGAGCAAGAAGGAATAAAAGAACAAGTTTTAATGGAAATGGAAGAGGGAAAGATAGATTATTCAAAAATAACCCTTACAAGCAAAGAAAAAAGAGAGATAGAAAGACAGCTAAAAGAAGAAATAGAAAACGGTGAACTTAGCATAGAATTAATAGAGGAAACCATTTTGCCAGATGAAACAGCAGAATTAAGGCAACTGAAAGAAAAATTTAATAACGATCTAACCGAAGAAGAAAGGCAGAATATAGCAGGCAGAATAAAAGAGGTGAAAAGTGTAATTGCGCAGAGAATGCAAGGAGCTTTTCCTGCTGACTCGAAGTTGCAAGAAATATATGCGCAAGAAAGACTGAGAGCAGAAACCTTTACGAGAGCTGAAAAAGAAACCGATACAGAAATAACTAAAAACCTATATAAAAGCGCAATACAGGCGGGGTTCAACAATACTCGCAAAAGCCACTCCCTATTTGAAATAACCAACAAAATAGCAAACGATAGAGGAACGGACTACGGATTTGTGAATAATGAGCAACTCAAAACTCTTAAATATGACGTAGAAAACAGAATTATAAACGGTCTCGTAAGAACGAAAGAAGACGGCAAAGTAAAAGTTCTTATAAACATAGATTCGCCGATGGCGTTAAACCAGATAATAGGACACGAGACCACGCATCTACTCGAGGGTACAGAGCTTCACAGCAAGTTGAAGCAGATAGTAAAAGATTATGCCAGCACAAAAGGTATCTACGAAGGAAAGTATAAAGCAATTAGTGAACTATACAAAGATACAAATGCAGACATAGAGAACGAAGTAACAGCTGACCTTATAGGTGAGTACCTTTTTACTGACGAACAATTCGTCAAGGGACTCTCGGCAAAAGAACCGAATATATTTCGGAAGATATACGAATACATAAAACACGTAGCAAAGATGGCCACTGCCGGAAGTAAGGAAGCGAGAGAACTCGAAAAGGTAAAGCGCTCATTCGACAAAGCATATAAGGAAGTTTATAAAGCAACTAAACAAGGAAAAGAAACTAATTTGGCAGCGAAAGGTGAAGGCAGCGTTAAGTATTTAATTAGCCCAAAATATGAAGCAGATTTTGATAATTGGTTTAAATCTACAAGTCCAGAACAAAGAAGAAAAGATGGTGGCCGTATTAAAATCGGAACAACACCTGAAATTCTACTCCCCTTAGATATTAAAAAGGGCGATTTTGTCATGGGTAAGTCTAAAATTCAAAAGATATTAGATAAACATAGCGAAATGACACCTGAATTAATAAAATCAGTGCCGTATATGGTGGAAAATCCAATTGCGATCATTCAATCATTAACAAAGAAAAACAGTATAATTGCATATGGCAACTTATTAACAGCCGAAGGGAAGCCTGTAATGGCGGCTCTAAAGTTTGAAGAGCAAAGAAATGGAGAAAAGATTACAGACTTATCTATTATTACAAGTGCATATACACGAAGGGAAGGTGGAGATCAATACCAATTCGACAACGGTCACATTTTATACTTAAATCCGGATAAAAAAATAACCGACAGTTGGTTAAAATCACTCGGGCTACAATTGCCGTCAGATATAACGAACTACGGTTATATAGATAAGATAGCAAAGTTTCACACTTCTGTCAATACTCAAAGCACAAATATGGCCGAAGCTTTTAAAAAGGCTCAAGATTTGGTATACGAAAAAGAGAGCGAAACAAAAAGCAATGCAGAAAACTCAAAAAAATATTCCTTATCCGATTCAACTGGTAGACAGCTCACAAAAGAACAAGCTGAACGATTTAAGGACAGCAAGGTAAGAGATGAAAACGGCAGTTTGATGGTTATGTATCATGGCACACCCTCAGGAGGATATACCGTATTCAAAGATGGTACATATTTTACTTCTAACAAGGAATATGCAGACCGTTATCAAAACCCAAGTGCAAGTAGCATAAGCACCGGCAAAGTTGCTGATAATCCGCAGACTTATGAAGTATATCTTGATATCAAAAAGCCGTTTGATATAAGTGACCCCGAAGCTCGTGAGATATACATTAACGACTATATCAAGGGCGGCAACGCTATGGGAATCAATCCTTATGAGAGCGACACCTTTTATAGCAAAATCAATACTATAGACTGGACTGAGGGCGAAGATTTAAGGGACTTCTTAATCGAAAATAAATATGACTATGACGGTTTAGTATTGGATGAGGGGGCAGACGGCGGCTACGGAGGAGAAGTTGCTTATAGAGGTAAGTCCTATGTGGTATTCAGCCCAGAACAGATAAAGAGTGTAGATAATACTAACCCTACAGAAGATCCGGATATAAGATTCTCATTAAGCGCACCTGTAGAGGAAACTAAAGACCTTGTTGCGCTCGAAAGACACAATGTACCATATATTGAGTATGATGGCAGCACAGAAGATAGGCTTGCAAAGATTAACGGTGAAGCAGATATTAGGAATGCGAAGTCCTCACTCTCCAACCCTAACGGAGATATAGCTCCTACAAGAGGATGGAATGTATACGGCCGGGATCTACTACGTAGAAAGGATATAGCTCCGATCAGAGAAGATGTAGGATCTGCGATAGAAGATATTGCGCCTATTAGAGATGATATTGCTCTAATCAGAACAAGAACAGCCCCGGAAGATATTGCGCCGATAAGAGAAGGTGCAGCCCCGGCAGAAGAGACGGCTCAGGAACTTGCTGAGGCAGATTTGCCGAGGAAAACACGTAAAGAGTTAAGACGGGCCTTAATTGAAATCGGTAAAGATGATATTGACAAGGCTATGGCTAACGCAAAAGACTTGTCCAAATTGTCCATGAATAATATGGATACTATAAGAGTTACAGAGCGAGTTTTTGGACGAGAGGCAGGGCAAAAGTTAAATAATCTCATATTCCAAAAGGCTATTGATAATGAAGCTGATAGCATTAAATGGCAGAACCAAGAGAGAAACGAGATAAAAACTTTTGGTATTAAAGCAAAAACTAAAGAATCGGCTGCAGTTCAGAAGTGGGGTGAAGGTAAGTATCTGAACGATGAGGGCGACTATGTGGTATATGACGACCAGAGCCTTGCGAGAGAGTTTCCTGATATAAAAGATCAAGATAAAATAAAGTATGCTGCAAAGGAAATAAAGAAAAAATACGATAATTATCTTGAACTTGCGAATAATGTCCTTACTGATTTAGGTTTTGAACCGATTCCAAAACGTGATGATTATATGAGACACTTTCAGGAGCTTACAGATGTCTTTAGCCGCAATGGGATACCGTTCAATGCTCAAAATATGCAAGAACATGTATTGCCTACAGATATAAACGGGCTAACAGAATTTTGGTCTCCACAGAAAAACTATTTTTCCAGTGCACAGCCGAGAAAAGGACTGAGAACTACACTTGATGCGATTGCGGGTGTTGATGGATATATAAGTGGCATAGCCAACCTTATTTATCACACTGAAGATATACAAAGAGGCAGGGCTTTTGAGGAGTATGTGCGTGAGATTTACGGTGAAAAAAGTGGGTTTGATAAACTTGAAGGACTTTCTGAGCAGGAGCAGAAGAAGAGAATAAAACAAATTCAGGATAACCATCTTTCAGCTTATGCGGCGTGGATACATGAATGGACGAATAATTTAGCAGGAAAAAAGAATAAACTTGACAGAGCTATTGAGGAGACATTTGGCAGGAAAGGCTTTGCTTTTCTTGACGAGATGAGGAAACAGACAAGTGCGACTATGATCGGATATAACGTATCATCTTCCCTTACGAACCTCATAGCGCCAGTGCAGGCTATGGCAAAGACAAATAAAGCAGCAGTATTTAAAGGAACGGCAGATTCTATAAAAAATATCTTTATAAGAGATAATTTTGAGTCTAAAAACAGATTTCTGATAAGTAGAATGGGAACTGATGCAATATCACAAACAAGATGGGAGAAGGTAAGAAATACAGGTTTTTTATTCATGAAAGGCATAGACTGGTTTGCTTCTAATCAAATAGTCAGGTCAAAATATTACGAGCTTCGATCAAAGGGGTTAACTGAGGATCAGGCTCATGCCCAGGCGGGACAATTTGCTGCCCGGATAATGGGAGACAGAACTAAAGGCGCAACACCGCAGCTATATAATTCCAAGCTGTTTAACATGGTGGCGCAGTTCCAGCTTGAAGTGAATAATCAGCTGTACAGCATGTTTTACGATACATATCACGAGAGTAAAGAGGCTGCCCAAAAGAGCGCGTTTAAAACTACAGCAAAGATGACATTTACTCTTGGGCAATTATTTGCTCTGACTCATGTATTTGGGAAGACCTTTGAAGCACTGGCAGGATACAATCCGACCTTCGATGTTATTGAAATACTCATGACTGCTTTAGGAGCAGGGGATGACGATGACGACAAGAGCACGAGCGAAAGGCTTAAAGAAGCTGCAGATATGCTGGTAGATGCGCTGCCATATGTCAATTTATTTACTGATGGAGGAAGAATACCTATGTCAAGTGCGGTTCCGAACTTGGTAGGGGTAATGACTGGCGGGGAGGATCAATACGGAAACGAACTGACTCTGTCCGGAGAAGTTAAAAAGGTGATTCCGTTTTTAGCGCCAGTAGGGGGAAATCAGATAAAAAAGACTATTAACGGCCTTAAAATGTTTGACGACAATTTACCGGTTACCGGGTCATATACCGATAGCGGAAACCTTCGCTTCCCGGTAGAGGATACCATTAAAAACAGAGTGCAAGCCGGAATATTCGGTCAATGGGCGAACAAGAACGCAAGGGAGTACTTTGACAATGAAAGAAAGCCGCTCAAAGAAAAACAGATAGAAGAATACGAAGAATTAGACTTGCCAATATCAGATTACTGGAAATACAGAGAGGAGCTGGCCAAGAAAAAGAAAACTGCTGATAAAATAGACTATATTGCGAGTTTAGATCTTCCCGTGTCCAAGAAAAATATCATGGCCAACAATGTAGCTAATAACGAAGAAAAGTTAGATCTTACTGATTATAAAGACTATGGAAGTTTTGAAGAATTTCACTATGCAGTAAAGAATCCGGACAATTATTTGATAGCTAAGGCAACGGGAGGATATTCTAATTATAAGAGATACTCTCAGGTACTCAGTAACATGAAGGCCGACAAAGATGAAAACGGTAAAACAATAAGTGGATCAAAAAAAGAAAAAGTTGTAAATTATATAAACAGTTCAGATATGGATTATGGTGCAAAACTTATTATGTACAAGAGTCAGTATCCCAGTGACGATACATATAATTATGAAATAATTGATTACTTGAACGACAGCCGAGACTTTTCATATTCTGATATAAAGACTATTTTGAGAAAACTCGGATTCACGGTAGACTCTAACGGAAATATCAGTTGGAATTAAGGAGATGATGCAATGGCAACGAAGAGGGATATAAGCGGGGTCAGAACTGCACAAGATTTAGAACGAAAGTTAGGAATCGCAGATATTAAAAAAGCCACAGAACAGGCACGCACCGGAGTGACGAAGGTCAACCAGTCCTTAAATGACTTTGTGAACGAAACCCTTGAAGAATTTTCGAAGTTGCAACAGGACATTGACGGTAAGACAGAAATATGGTTCTACCAAGGAACCCCCAGCCTTTCTAATTACCCTGCGAGCAGCTGGACTGCGGACGAATACGAAAATCATGTAGGCGACCTGTATTATGACCGAGACACGGGTTACGCATACGGCTTTACTGAAAAAAGCGGATATTTCGGCTGGGAGCGGATAATAGACAAAGACTTGACAGAGGCGCTGGCCCTTGCGGAAGCGGCCAAAGACACGGCAGACGACAAGAGAAGAGTATTTATAACTACACCATTTCCCCCTTACGATAAGGGGGATTTATGGTTCGACAAAAACTCGGAAATATACATATGCGATGTTGCAAGGCAAGAGGGAACATATCAAACGGGTGACTTCATAATCGCTACCGAATATACCGAAAAGATAGAAGCCGTAGACGGAAAAGTAGTAGTGCTTCAGGCCGACATGGTAAAGGTGTCGGGCAAAATAACTGCTGCTGAAGGAGAAATTGACGATATAAAGGCAAAGAACATCACAATCGAAAAAGGACTGACTGCCGCCGAGGCTGATATAGACGACTTACAAACCGAAAACATAGTAGTAGAAAAAAGACTGACTGCCGCCGAGGCAAAGGTCGGGAACCTGAGTACTGATGTAGCGGATATAAATACTCTAATGTTCGGTTCTGCCTCCGGCAGCGTGCTTCAAACCGAGTTCGCCGATGCCGTCGTTGCACTAATATCAGATGCAACTATAGGCAGCGCCAAAATAGTGTCAGTGATTGCCGACAAAATAACCTCAGGGCAGCTGAACACGAACAAGGTTAATATTCGGTCTGATTCGGGAAGGCTGCAAATAACCGGAGACGCTATAATTGTAAAAGACGCATCGAGGACGCGAGTTCAGATAGGAAAGGACGCCAATAACGATTACAACATATATGTGCTGGACGCTTCCGGCAATATTATGTTCGACGCAACCGGAGTACATGCCGACGCTATAAAAAGCCCTATAATAGTCAATGACATGGTGTCGGACAACGCCAATATCTCAGCCGGGAAGCTGGACATAGATTCGCTTTTTACCGAGATAAACGGCAGTGATAAAACCATAAACTCTACGAAGATTCTCATTGACACAAAGGGGCAAACCCTCGATATGGCCTTTGGCACGGTAACGGAAAGTATTGGCGTCATCGAGACTTCGCTAACGTCTCAAGGTACTGAGCTGGAGGCGATACAAGGAAAAATCGAGACCAAAATATGGCAGGAGGATATAACGACAGCCACGACCGACATGGCGACTCGTACCGACATCACCAATATGTCGACGCAGATAGAAGCGAAAATAGACGGGCTACAAATCAGCGTCGAAGAAACATACACTACCAAAAGTGAGTCGGCCAACCAGAAGGAAGAACTACTTGAAACGGTGAGAAATGAAATAGATATAAGTTCAGGCGGCATACTGCTCAACCTCGAAAATGTAGAAAAGCAAGTGAGCGATGTCGATGGGGAACTGAAAGAATATGTAGACTATACAAGAGGATTCATAAAAGCGGGAGTCCTCTTTTTCGACAGTGCAGACGTAAACGGTACGCAGACACCGATTAAAAAAATCGGAGTTGCCATAGGGCAAAACCTTGGAAAAGCGACCATAGTAGACCCGGACACCGGCGAGGAAATAGAAGGTATAGCTCAGCAGGGCTTATACTCTGTATTCACCGCAGACAGGCTTAGCTTTTATCAAAACACAGCCGAGGTCGCCTACATATCTAACGAAAAGCTATATATCAAGAAAGCGGAAATCTTTGAAGGATATTTAAAAATAGGTAAATGGCTCGTAAACACCGACAATGATTTTTTTAATTTAGAATGGGAGGGATAAAAAATGGCGCTATCATTATCAATAGGCACGAGCCAGCTTAGTCAGTCGGTATCGGGCAACTACACCACCCTTAGAGTAAATGTAAACATAAGCTGGACATCCGGCTCATGGGACCATAATGGATATACCAAGTATGTGACTATTGACGGCTCTACATATTATTTCAGCAGCGAGAAAGTAAACCCAAATAGGACAAGCTCCGGTTCCCAGACGTTATACAGTGTAGACGTGAATATTCCTCATAATTCAGACGGAACTAAGAGCGTGAGCATATATGCTTATGTAAAAACAGCTTCCAGTAGCGGAACTGTCACAGCATCGGCATCGCCAACCTTATCGACAATACCAAGGACATCACCGGCCACACTTTCAGCGAGCAGCGTAACCACAGGAGGAAGCTTTACCGTATACACTAACAGGTATGCGGCCTTCACGCACACCATAAAAGTGACTCTCGGGTCAAAAACCATAACCAAAACAGGGGTGGCAAACTCTGTAGCAATTACTATACCGCGAGACTGGGCGACAGCCCTTCCTAATACCACAAGCGGTACGGCCACAGTAGTATGTACTACCGACGGGATAGGTTCCGTGACTAAAAATATTACTGTGAATGTAAACTCAGCAGATATTCCTACCCTCACCAAGGTAACAGCAACACCACACAACGAAAACTCCATAGTAGCAGGCTGGGGAATATATCTGCAAGGGTATTCAGCGATACAGATTGCGTTCAATACCATGGCAGGAGTACAAGGGAGCACCATAACGGGCTATAAGATTAAATACGGGAATGCGGAGATTACTGCTTCTCCGTACAGGACGCCGGTAATAAATTTATCCGGCGCACAGAAAGTTTATTGCTACGTAAAAGACTCAAGGGGCCGTTGGTCTGCGGCTAAAGAAGTAAACGTTGACTTCCTCAGTTATGCAAAGCCCTCGCTATCGGGCGCCGACAGTTATCGCAGCGACAGCGGCGGAGCAAGACAAGAACAAAAAGGAACATATATAACCGCTTTCGCAAAAGCGATTTTTTCGAGCTGTAACAACAAAAACAGCGCAACGCTTAAATGCCGCTATGGACTTAAGAGCGGAATCTACGGTAATTATGAGTCTATGACAAGCGAGACGAAAAAAATTACCGGCGGAGGGAATATAGCGGTTAGTAAGAGCTATAAGGTAGAAATACTCCTAACAGATGCTCTCAGCAATACGGATTCGGCTGAATTTGAAATATCTACCAAAAAGGTAGCTATAAGCATAATGGATACCATAAGAGGCGCGGCTATTGGAAAGATAGCCGAGAAAGAAGGAACGCTCGAGGTTGACTTCGACACAGAGGTAAACGGCGGTATAACAGCGGAAGATTATCTCATCGACGACGCCACCCTACAATCCCTCTGGGAGTCCGTTTTTGGCGGGGGGGGGGTAATTAAGCTAATCGACTGGATATATCCGGTAGGTTCATACTACTGGACAAGTAAGCCGATTAACCCATCCGACCTTTGGGGAGGCACATGGGTGCAAGTTAAAGATAAGTTTATATTAGCAGCAGGCGCTAAAGCGGTGGGAGCTACGGGTGGAGAGGAAAATCATAATTTGACAATCGCAGAAATGCCGAAACATGACCACAAATTACCGATAATTATTTATAGCAGTCAGGCTCCCGCCTTAGCAGGTGTGAGCGAATACAATGCGGTTTCCTATTCAAGTGGAGATAACGGAGTCTGGACAAAGTACATGGGTGATGGCGAAGCTCACAACAACATGCCACCTTATGAAGTCGCCTACTGCTGGAAACGAACAGCATGACGGCTCCTTTCCCGGAGCCGGGAAAGGAAAAGATATGTTTAGCGAGAAAAAAGCTTTCAAAGATTTAGCTAATTTTGCAAAGTGTTTGAAAGAATATTTTAGTTTAAAAGACAAAGTACTATGGGAAGGCGTTAAAGCAGCGGGAACGACCTTCACCGTGCCGAACCTGTCAAAATACCGAACTGTCACCATTACAACCCGCTACGGCAACATGGTGGCAGATATATCCGGCGGAGGCATCTTCGGGCTACACAGCGATAATATGGGCGGCCAGAGCCTTGAAAATTCCATGATAGTGTCAAGAGTAAAAGGCTCTGTAAGCGGAAACGACATAACATTGACGTTCTGCGATTACACCGCCTTCATAAACGGTCAAGCAAAGTTCTACAATACAATGGATGTTCGCAAAGTAACAGGCCTTGAGCCTTATCTCCCTCAATCCTTACAAACTTTCTTAGGGGGGGGGTACTGCATAGGAGCAAGAAGGAGGTCGCGGCATGCTATCTCTGAAACAATGCTTAAAAGATATTTTAGGTGCTGTACAAGACATGAAGGAGAGAAAAAACACCTATTATACAGCTTCGGCGACCAAGGCGAATGTACCAGGTGCCACATTCACTCTTTGCTCAATGTCCCTGCCAAAAGGGCTGTATCTCATTTTAGGAAATGTGGACGCAAATACTTCCGACCCGTCAAACCTTATTGGGTCGTTTCCCTCATCAGAAGGGCAAGCGCAATATGTGGCAAAGGGCGACGGAAGAACCACAATTGGGAGGTGCTGCTATGCTTAGTGTAAAACAGTGCCTCAGGGACATTTCAAATCGATTCAAGGCCGAAACCAACTATATAGTAGAACAAGGAACCTCCGGGGAATGGACATATCGAAAATGGAGCGATGGAACCTCTGAGTGCTGGACGAAATTTCAGCTGGGCGATAAACAGACATCGACAGAAGGGAGCGTTTATTGGTCGAACCACGGCGCTAACTTCCCTGCCTCACTCTTCGTTGATACACCTGTTGTCAATGTAGACATAGGTGGCAACTGGATTTCAGGAGCAACACTAACGACCGGACTCACAAGATCGGTATGCACATTTTATGTTTGGACAGCGGCCAACCCGGCAAGGTCATTACTAACAGCATATGTAAAAGCTGTAGGCCGCTGGAAATAAGTTAATTTACAGGCTTAGGCCTGTTTTTTATTAAAAGAAAGAGAGGAAAAGAAAATGACAGACAGAATGTATGATGTGATGAAATGGATTGCAATGGTAGTGCTACCGGCATTAGGCACGCTGTATTTTGCCCTTGCAGGTATCTGGGGGTTCCCATATGGTGAGGAAGTAGTGGGAACCATCACAGCCATTGACGCATTTTTGGGTGCGCTACTGGGGATTAGTGCAGCAAACTACAAAAAGGCTATGAAAACAGAAAGCGAGGAATAATATGAGCGACGAGGGAATCATCCTGATATTAGGATTCATAGCAACCTTGATAGGCGTTATGACCCCTATAATCAAACTGAACACGACCATAACAAAACTGAACACCACTATGGAAAATTTCCAGAAGCAGACGGAGGATAACCATAGGAATCTTGCCGAACGTGTAACCATACACGGGCGCAGCATAGATGAATTGGAAAAGACCGTGGCGGGAAACAGTCAAAAGATAAAATATATAGAGAAGGAGATAGGAAAATGAGTTACGAATATATAACAAAGTACGACAGTCCCAATTACGGATACCCGTCAACCGCCCCATTAAGTCAAAGGATCGCAGGGAATAACAAACCGGCGGAGATAGTGATACACCATTGGGGCGAGGACGGCCAGAAATTTGAGAATGTAGTAAATTGGCTATGCAATCCGAAGGCCGGAACATCTGCCCACTATGTGGTTGAAGCGGGGAAGGTAGCCTGTATAATTGATTGCAAAAACCCGGCGTGGCACAGTGGAAATAAGATGCACAATCTAAAGTCCATAGGTATAGAGTGCAGACCAGAGGCTACGGAAGAGGATTATAAAACTGTAGCAGAACTCGTGGTCTATCTCTGGGGTGTATACGGCAAGCTGCCTCTACTGCGTCATAAAGACATAGTGGGAACGGCATGCCCAGGAAGATGGGATATATCTAAAATACAGGCCATGGCCGAGAAAATCTACGAGGAAGAAGAAGTAACAGAGCCGGCCGAAGAACCGGAGAATCCTACTACTGTTAGAACCATATCGGACGTATACGACCCGTCTAAGCCGCTTACAGTAAAAGAGGCCATAAAGGCTGGACAGGCTATATCCAATATCATATTGGGCACAAACATACCGGAAGACGGAGAATATGGGCCCAAGACAAAGGCCAATGGAGTAAAGATACTGCAATGGGCCATGAATATGGACTACGGCGCGGGGCTTGAGGTAGATGGAGAGGCGGGTCCCGCTACCAAGGGAGCCTTGGGATATCATACTGTTCGTTACGGTGAAACACAGTACATGGTAACAGCTCTTGAGGTTATGCTCTTAATGAACGGGTACAACCCTCACGGAGTGGAGCTGCCGGGAGAGTTTGGCGCCGGCTGCCAGAAAGCTACAGGACAATTCCAATCGGGGAACGGCCTTACGGCGGATAAGATCGCTGGGCGAAATACATTCTTAAAGTTGATAGCATAGCAAAAGCGGAGCCTCTCGGCTCCGCTTTTGAATTTGTACAAATAATCTATAGTGTGAACAAGAAATATCTTAAAATTAAAACGATTTATAGAAAAAAATAAGTTGACAAAACGGTAAGTATGAATTATACTTTTGGTAAGAAAAGGAAAAACAATAAGAAAATTAAAAAGAATGATAAAAAGGAGATTGAAAAAATGACTACGGGAGAAAGAATTGTCACCCTTTTGAGGAAGCAAGGGTTGAGCCAAAAACAACTTGCCGAGCGTATAGGGGTTACTGAAGCTACCATTTCAAGATATATGACCGGTGACAGAACTCCTAAGAGTAGTATTTTAGCTAATATTGCAACGGCTTTGCACACCACATCTGACTATTTATTAGGCAATGAAGAAGATGGGAATATCGAGAAAGACTACCCACAAATATGCAGGTTGATAGCAAGAAATGCAAATAAAATGACTAAGAGTCAGAAAAAAGAATTATTGAATGTGTTATTTAATGAAGAATAGAGAAAGGGAAACATATTGCAATTACCAAAGGATAGATGCAAAGAAATAATTTCTGTAGTTATAAAAACATTTAAGAAATATAATATTAGGAATATACCTATTGATTGCTTCGAAATAGCTATAAAAATGGATATTATATTGAAGCCTTATTCGTCTCTAACGCCAGATGGCAAAAGAAAGGCTATGGAAATCAGCCAAGATGGATTCTACATGTTGACGAAGGAAAAAGTAGGTATTTTCACATGTATGCAGAAGTATATTTTTTACAATGAAAACAGACCTGAAAAGCGGGTTCGCTTTACTATAATGCATGAAATTGGACACGTTGTGTTAGACCATGCAGAAGCAAGTGACCTTGCTGAATCTGAGGCGAATTTCTTTGCTAAATATGCATTGGCTCCGCCACCATTAGTTCATGAAAAAAAGCCAGAGGATTATCTCGAATTAGCAGAATCCTTTGATCTGTCAAATGAATGTGCATCATATTCATTTAATTATTACAAAAAGTGGCTTATGTATGGTGGGAAAAATTATAGAAAAGAGGAGATAGATTTATTGAATCAATTCGAAGAAAATATCTATGTACAATAAAAAGATAGGACGGCCATCCTATCTTTCTAAATAAAACTTGCAAGGTTACTATTAAGCAAACCCTGATCAAAATCTAAATTTATTTTATCAGAGAATAATCCATCTTGCAAGTAAAAACCTGAAAAAAAGGGTTAATTTATTTACAAGGAGGTAACAATATGTATATATATTCAAAATACATAACCAGAAATGGCGTTAGAATATATCACCCTACAGGCGTTTTTAAGTTTTGGGTAGATGACAATAAAGAGTAGAACTTTTAAGATTTAAACGGGCAGGTTGTTTGCTTACTGCCTTTATTTGATATCAGGATATAACATCCTGATATTTTTTGGTTATAACTACTTCATTCCCTGTAAATTAAATAAAACAGCGTCGAAGACTTTCTGAACATAGATAGGCTCACTCTTTAAGCTATCGATGTCACCGTTGAATTCACAGATAGTATTGGCGTTACAGCAGTTTTGATAGAGGTCTTGGGATACTCTCCCACCAAAGCAGCTCATATATTCTACCTCCTTAAATAGTCCAATATCTTTCTCTGATAGTATATGAAAACTGCTGAAAATGTGTTATTATATAAATTGAAATTTTTTGGAGGGAAAACTATGGGCAATATTGATATAAGAATACTGGACTGCGGCATAAGAGTAGTCATGGAAGAACTTGATCATGTCAAGTCGGCTGCCGTAGGCATATGGGTCAGAAACGGAGCGGTGGACGAGACGCCAGAGGTCGCCGGCATATCCCACTTCATCGAACACATGATGTTTAAGGGAACTGAGAAGAGAAATTCCAGACAGATAGCAGAAGATGTGGATAAGATAGGCGGCCAGATGAACGCTTTTACAGGAAAAGAGGCTACCTGTTATTATGTAAAGACTATAAGTTCTCATCTCATGGATGGAGCCGACGTCATAATAGATATGGTCTGCAATGCTGTATTCGACAGCAGGGAGATGACAAAAGAGAGACAGGTGATCTGCGAAGAGATAAAAATGATACAAGATCAGCCTGACGATCTGGTGCATGACAATATAACAGAGCTGGTCTTTAAGGACGCTCCTTTAGGTAATTCCATAATAGGAACTAAGACTTCACTGTCGAGGATAACCAGACCTGTAATAACTGCATACAAAGAAAAAGCTTATGCCAGAGACTCGATAGTAATATCGGCAGCGGGGAATTTCGATAAGGATGCTTTCTGCGCTTACTTATCAGATAAATTCGACAGATTGGCCAAAGAACGCCGGGCGGAAGAAAAGAAAGCAGAGGCCTATGTTCCGAGATTCAAGGTGATAAAAAAGGATATACAGCAGTCTCATATCTGCATGGCGACAAGGAGCATAAGCTTAGACGATCCCAGATACTATACTTTCGCCGTACTGAACAACGTCATGGGCGGAAGCATGAGTTCGAGATTTTTCCAGAATATAAGAGAAGAAAAAGGACTGGCTTACAGCGTATACTCTTCCAACAGCACTTTCAGCGACGCCGGATATTATAATATATATGCGGGAGTCAGTCATGATAAAGTAGGAGCTGCTATAGAAGGTATCAAAGAGGAACTTGATGTTTTAGACAGGGAAGGCCTCACAGAAGAAGAAATTTCCATGTCCAAAGAGCAGCTCAAGAGCAGTTACATATTCGGACAGGAGAACGTAGCCAGCAGAATGTTCAACATAGGAAAGAACCTGCTTTTGCTGGGCAAAGTGTACGGACAGGATGAAGTGATAGAAGGTATAGAAAAGGTCACGAGAGAATCGATAGACAGCATTAAACCTATAGTGTGCGATATAGAAAACTATTCGGCAGTATGTCTGACAGACAAAGATATAAATTTGAAGAAAATGGTAAGGTCTTAGATGATGGCAAACGCAAAAATAAAGATAATAAGCAAGAGCGGAAGGCTTCCGTCGTATGAAACCGAAGGGTCTGCGGGAGCAGATCTGAGAGCCTATCTGGTAGAACCTGTCACGCTCATGCCCGGAGAGAGGAAACTCATACCTACCGGGTTGTTTGTGGAACTTCCGCCGGGAGTAGAGGCTCAGGTCAGGGCGAGGTCGGGTCTTTCCATAAAGCACGGAATCGGCCTTGTAAACGGAGTGGGAACCGTAGACAGCGATTACCGGGGAGAGTGGAACGTACCTGTCATAAACTTCGGCGACCGGCCATATACCATACATGACGGAGATAGGATAGCCCAGGTGGTCTTTTCATCCTATCTGAAAGCCGAATTCAAGGTCTCAGAAGAGATAGATGAAACTGAAAGGGGAGCAGGAGGCTTCGGCCATACCGGCTTAAAATAAGAGGTGGTGAGCGATATGTTGATGAGAGAAGATCTGGAAAAGAGAGAAAAAGAGATACTGTCTCCCATGGCTGCCAAGAGCGGGGAGAGCAGAGGAAGAGCGTTTCCCGAAGATAAATGCCGAATAAGGACCGAGTTTCAGCGGGACAGAGACAGGATAATACATTCCAAGTCTTTTAGAAGACTCATGCACAAAACTCAAGTCTTTTTAGCTCCGGAAGGAGATCATTTCAGGACCCGGCTCACACACACCATAGAAGTGTCGCAGATAGCCAGAACTATAGCAAGAGCCCTCAATCTTAACGAAGATCTGACCGAAGCTATAGCCCTCGGCCATGACCTGGGGCATACTCCTTTTGGCCACAATGGAGAAGACGTGCTTAACAGCGTGCATCCGGGAGGATTTCATCATAATCTGCAGAGTTTAAGGGTGGTGGATGTCCTTGAGGCTACTTCAAGCAGAAGAGGGATGAATCTGACAGCTGAAGTCAGAGACGGTATAGTCAATCACACGGGAAGCGGCAGGCCCTTTACCCTCGAGGGACAGGTGGTCAAGATAAGCGACAGAGTAGCATATATAAATCACGATATAGACGATGCGCTGCGAAGCGGCGTCATATCTATGGAAGATATTCCAAAGACGGCTCTTGAGCTGTTCGGATACAGCCATAGAGAGAGAATCAACAACATGGTGACAGATCTGGTAAAAAACAGCGACGGCAGAGAAGAGATATCTCAAAGCCCGCAATTCAGAGAAGAATTGAACAAGTTGAGAACATTTATGTTCTCTCACGTTTATAAGAGCGGCAGGGTAAAGAGAGAAGAAGATCTGGCAAAGGTAGAAGTAGTCATAAGCTCCCTGTATAATTATTTCCTCAGAGATCCGTCAAGACTGCCGGACGATCTGCGGCAGGTTGCTGAAGAAGACGGCGTAAACGAGGCGGTAAAAGACTACATAGCTGGCATGACAGACAGGTTTGCGCTGAATATATATACTGAATTGTTCGTACCTAAAAGTTGGAAATGAAAATTTTTAAAATAAAAAAAGGAAACGGCTCATTTTTTGCGTATAAAAACATATAATGATGTTTTTTGGAGCGGAAGATGAGTTTTTCTTTTAGCAAAGAAGCGATAGAAGAATTAAAAAATCAGATTGATATAGTAGATGTCATAGGAAGAAGCGTAGAGCTTAAGAGAGCGGGAGCCAACTATAAAGGACTGTGTCCTTTCCACAACGAGAAGACTCCTTCTTTTATCGTGTCTCCTCAGAAACAGATATTCACCTGCTTCGGAGGCTGCGGAGCTTCCGGAGATGTGGTTACTTTTGTAAAGAGATATTACAATCTTGATTTTAACGAGGCAGTAGAAAAGCTGGCCGACGAATACGGTATAGAGATACAGAAAAATTCTCATAAAGACGATCGAGAGAAATACTATGAGGTAAACAGAGAAGCCGCTCGACTTTTCTACAGAAATCTCACAGAGAAGAAAAATCCCGGCTATACATATATGCAGCGCCGCGGAATACAGGATTCAACCATAAAAAAGTTCGGTCTGGGATATGCGGAAGATAGCTGGAACAATCTATACGACTATTTTAAGAAAAAAGGCACCGATGAGAAGATACTCATAGAGCTGGGACTTATTTCGAAGAAAGGCGACCGCTGCTATGATAAATTCAGAAACAGGGTGATATTTCCTATAATAAATACAGCGGGAAAGGTGATCGGATTCGGCGGCAGAGCTCTCGACAACGAGGCCATGCCTAAATATCTCAACTCACCTGAAAACAAGGTGTTCCAGAAGAAGAACAATCTGTACGCGCTGAATTCGACGCGTCAGGATATAGGCAAAGAAGGTTCAGCCATTATAGTAGAAGGATATATGGACGCTATTTCTCTTTATCAGAACGGAGTCAGAAATGTAGCCGCGTCTTTGGGAACAGCCCTTACGGAAAATCAGGCCAAACTCATAAACCGGTATACCAAGAATGTGATATTGTCTTACGACGCCGACGCGGCAGGTCAGAAAGCAGCGCTGCGGGGGATAGAAGTACTGAGGGGAGAAAACTGCAAGGTCAAAGTACTTCACGTCACCGACGGCAAAGATCCCGACGAATATATAAAGAAAAACGGAAGAGAGGCCTTTCTGAGCCTTACAGAAAACGCTCTCCCTTATATAGATTATAAGCTCGAGGCGGCAAAGAGGGGCCTAAACATATCTTCCGAAGAAGGCAAACTTGACTATATGAAGAATATTTCTTCTATTTTGTCTGATTTAAGCCCTGTAGAATGTGATATATATATAAAAAAGATTTCAAGAGACACCGGAATTTCCGAAGGCGCTATAAAAATGGAAATACTAGGTAATAATAAGCAGGAGAAACATCTGCCGGAGAGGCACAGAGAAACAGGGGAAGAAGTCCTCGAGCTCTCTCCTTTAGAAGCTACTGTGCTTAAGTGCCTTTTCATAGACCCGGAATTTTCCGAAAGTATATTGCCTTATAGTGACATATTCGAAAGCGAGCTGGGAAAGAAGACTCTCAACATCGCCTTCGAGTTTTATGGTTTAAACGGAGATTTCAACAAGGGTCAGGTCATGGACAGACTCGAACCTGCAGAGAGTGAAAAACTGCAGGAAAGCCTGGATAAGGTGATAATAACCGGAAATGAAAAAGAAGTTCTGAATCAGTGCATACATAGATGGGAATTTAAACGTCTTGAAAGCCGGGAGCGGCAGCTGAGAGATATTCTGTCCCTCGCAGACGAAGAAAATAAGGAATCGATCGACAGACTTACTATAGAATTGATGGAAATTCAGAGAGAAATGAAAGCACACGGAGGAAAAATGTAATGAGCGCAGAAAAAAATACTACAGAAAAGATAGAAGTCCAAGCTGTTCAGACAGAGCAGACGAAAGACGCAGCAGATAAAAAGCAGGAAATGCTTTGCGCTTTGCTGGAAAAGGGGAAAAATTCGCACAATCAGCTTACTTATGCTGATATTGCAGATATCCTCGATTCTGCGGATCTGGATAAGAATCAGATGGACGATATGTACGAATTGCTCATGGCCAAGGGAATAGAAATAGTATCGGAGACTGAACCCGAGGATTTTGACGTTATATTGGCAGAGAACCCCGACGTGGCAACTGACGCTGAACTTATCGTAGAAGAAGCCAGCGAAATAGATATAGAATCCACCATTCCAAAGAGCATAGCGGTGGATGATCCCGTCAGAATGTATCTCAAAGAGATAGGAAAGGTGCCGCTTCTCTCAGCCGATGAGGAAATAGAGCTGGCCAAGAGAATGGAAAAAGGCGATGAAGAGGCTAAAAAGCGTCTCTGCGAGGCCAACCTCCGTCTGGTAGTGAGCATAGCTAAGCGTTATGTGGGAAGAGGAATGTTATTTTTGGATCTGATCCAAGAGGGAAACCTGGGACTGATAAAAGCTGTAGACAAGTTCGATTATACAAAGGGCTATAAATTCTCCACCTATGCTACATGGTGGATAAGACAGGCCATAACCAGGTCTATAGCCGATCAGGCCAGGACCATAAGAATACCGGTCCACATGGTGGAGACTATAAATAAGTTGATAAGGGTCTCAAGACAGCTTCTCCAGACTTACGGCAGAGAACCAAGCCCGGAAGAGATTGCCAAGGAAATGGGAATTTCAGTAGAAAAAGTGAGAGAAATACAGAAGATCGCACAGGAACCCGTTTCCCTTGAGACTCCTATAGGAGAAGAGGAAGACAGCCATCTGGGAGATTTTATACCTGATGAAGATGTTCCCGCTCCTGCCGAGGCTGCGGCTTTCTCCATGTTAAAAGAGCAGTTGGTAGAGGTCTTAGATACTCTGACTGAAAGAGAGCAGAAAGTTCTTAAACTGAGATTCGGTCTCGAAGACGGCAGAGCCAGGACTCTGGAAGAGGTGGGCAAAGAATTCGACGTCACCCGAGAAAGAATAAGACAGATCGAAGCAAAATCTCTGCGTAAGCTTCGCCACCCCAGCAGAAGTAAAAAATTGAAGGACTACCTCGAATAAGATGATAAAATTAAGCGACAGACTGAACGTAATTGCAGAGGAGATAGAAATGGGAGAAACCGTGGCCGATATAGGAACCGACCACGGTTTTCTGCCGATTTTTTTATGGGAAAACCGTATATCCCCCAAAGTGATCATGACAGATATAAGCGAGGGATCTCTCAATAAGGCCATAGAGAACTGCCGCAGATTTCACCCGGAAACAGAATTTGATTTCAGGCTGGGCAGCGGCATTGACGTACTTTCGGAAGGGGAGACAGACGATCTGATAATCGCCGGAATGGGTGGTATGCTGATGACTGAAATACTTGGCAAAGACCCATATAAAGCTAAAAGTTTTAAAAAGATCGTGCTCCAGCCCAGGAATAATATAGGGAGGCTCAGACACTGGTTGTATAATAACGGGTTTTCTGTAAAAAACGAAAAACTGGTGCGGGAGGGCAGGTTCATCTGCGAAGTGATAACTGCAGCGCCTGTAGAAGTGGCGGTCACAAGGTCCATGGGACCCCAACGCATAGAATATGAATATCCACATACACTTATAAAGTTTCAGGGACCCTTGACAAGGGAATATTTGTCAACTAAACTAAGAATAGAGAAAAATATCCTCAGCGGCATGATGTCTTCCTCTGCCGTTTCGCCTAAGGAGCTGAGAAGCCAAGAATATAGGATAGAGTATATCGAAAGGTTGATGAGAAAACTATGAGGATTGAAAAACTGGCAGAAATCATAGAGAAGAAGAGTCCCCTCTGTATACAGGAACCGTGGGATAATTCGGGATTTCAGATAAAATTTGAGGCTGCTCCTGTGAATAGGGTGCTTACGGCTATGGAGATCACCAATCAGGTCATAGACGAAGCCGTAAACTTGAGAGCTGAGGCTATTGTCACTCATCATCCCATGTTCTTTAAACCCATAAAAGAGATTTATGATAATACAGTTACGGGAAACTACATAGTGAGGCTCGTACAAAACAGAATAAACGTATATGCCAGTCATACGTCTTTTGACAAATGTGACGGCGGAAACAACGATTATCTGGCAAAACTCCTTCATCTGTGCGATATTCGCATCGCAGGAGAGGACGGGTTTTGCAGGATAGGTACTGTAGACGGAGAGTGCAGAGTCAGCGAATATATAGAGCAGATATGCAGATGGCTCAATATTGACAGAAGATCCGTATCCTTTGCGGGAGACCTGAATTCCGAAGTGAAGACCATAGGCCTTTGCAGCGGAGCAGGGACGGAATTTGCAAGTAGTCTCAGGCGGCTGGGATGCGACCTTTTCATCACGGGAGATGTAAAGTATCACGATGCTCAGGAGGCGAAAGAATCGGGACTGAACATTCTCGATATAGGCCATTACGGCAGTGAGAAAATCTTCACAGAAAATATGGCAGATTATCTCAGAAATAATACAGATTTGGATATAATTGAATCTGAGGTGGATTTAGATCCGTTCATCTTGTTATGAAAAATCCGGTAGGCGGATGCGGCCTCAATCAGAGGACGCTTAGTATTAAAAGAGGTTCAATATGAAAAAGAAGAATCAGACTTTGGCAAAGATCATAGTGATAGTACTGATTGTAGTAGTAGTGGTCACTTATTCCGTATCTTTTGCAGTCTATTTGTTTTGATTAAATTCGGGTAGAGCAGGCAGTCGCGTTTACAATCTTGTAAATGAGGAAAGTCCGGGCTCCGCAGGGCAGGATGCCGGATAACGTCCGGCGTAGGTAACTATAGGGAAAGTGCAACAGAAACATTCCGCCGAAACGGGTAATGCCGTGGTAAGGTTGAAATGGTGAGGTAAGAGCTCACCGGCGGCATGGAGACATGTCGGCCGTGTAAACCCCATCCGGAGCAAGACCAAACAGGGGCTAAAGGCAGTTGCCCGCTGCCTCCCGGAAGGTAGGTCGCTGGAGCTTGTCAGCAATGGCAAGTCGAGATAGATGATTGCTTAATACAGAACCCGGCTTATAGCTCTGCCCGATTTTAATGGCAATATATTTAGGAGGGAAAATATGAAAAGAAAGTTTGCTCTGATTATGCTCTGCATCCTTACGGTAGCAGCCTTGGCCGGATGTCAAAGCAAAGAGCCGGAATATCCGGCGCTGGAGGATCCTCAGCAGCCGTCAAACGTGAAAGACGCTACATACAGCGGGTTTACGGGCTCTTATGACGCAGATAAGTGGCTGTTCGACAGTAGTTTAGGTCTGTTTACCATCTACGACAAAGAGGTATATGAGGCTGGAAATCCGGACGGAAAGTGCCCTAACATCAATGTCGTGATCTCACAGGATTATGAGGGACCTCTGACTTCAGAAGATATGGACGATCTCATGACTGAAATCAAGAATATGAATGTTTCAGGCTTCTCCATAGAAAAGAATGAGATGAAGACCTTCGACGGTCAGCCGATAATCTATTATGAGACTAAGGCTCAGCTTACCGACGATATGATAGACATCATGATCGAAAACGGCAGTATTACTGAGTCAGATATAGATGCTGTGGGCGGAAGAGATGCGCTTATGGTCATAGGCGAGACTGATCAGCTCGGTATTTCTGCTATCGTAGACGGAAAGATCGTGATGGTCACCGGTACATATTATGATAATTCGGATGACGTCATGGAAGCCATGAAACTCCTGCTCAAGACAGGAAAAGTCAGCTGATAGAAATGACAGACTGAAAAGGTCTACAAGCCTTAATATATGAAAAAAAGCCCTGTGTCTGACGCAGGGCTTTTTCTTTTAAAACTGTTTTACGTCTAATGCTTCTAAAAGTTTTATGTCAGGATTCTTTTCTGCAAAATAATTGAGAGTGAACTGATTTGCAAACAGTATCAGAGGCCTGTCAAAGTGGTCGAACACCAGCATCGTTCTTGAATCCAGAACCTTTTTAACAGTATCGAAGTCTTCTGCATGTACCCATCTGGCCAGAGAAAATTCCAGTCTGTCCATACGTATTTTTGCGTTATATTCGTTTTCCAGTCTGTATTGAAAGACTTCGAACTGCAGCTGGCCTACGGCGCCGATTATGACCTCGTTATATTCGTTGCGGTATACCTGGATAGCTCCTTCCTGCGCCAGCTGAGAAACTCCCTTTTGAAACTGCTTGGCCTTCATGGTATCTTTAGGCGTTACGAGCGCAAAGAGTTCCGGAGGAAAGGTGGGAAGAGGTTCAAAGAACAGCGTCTCTTTTCTGGTGGAAAGAGTGTCGCCTATCTGATAATTTCCCGTATCATATATTCCGATTATATCTCCGGCTATGGCCTCTTCTACATTTTCACGATGATTTGCCATGAGCATGGTGGACTGGGCCAGCTTCATCTCTTTGCCTGTACGCGACAGCTTCACCGTCATACCTCTTTCAAATGTTCCTGAGCATATCCTGAAAAATGCCAGCCTGTCTCTGTGAGCGGGGTTCATATTTGCCTGTATTTTGAATATAAAGCCGCTGAAGAAATCGTCGCCGGGATTTACAAAGCCGTCGGTAGTCTTTCGAGGTCCCGGCGCCGGCGACATGTCGAGGAAATGCCGCAGGAATTGGGTGGTACCGAAATCTGAAAGGGCAGAGCCGAAGAATACGGGAGATAGTTTTCCGCAGGAGATGGCTTCCATATCGAATTCATTTCCGGCGCCTTGTATCAGCTCTATCTCATCTCTCAGAGAAGATAAGTTAAAACCTGAGATTTCTCCCTCAAGCTCCGGACCGAAGACACCGTTTTCACCGAGTTTGATGATCTTATCAGCCTTATATAACACGGCCTCGTTTTTAAGAATGTCGTAGATGCCCTGAAAATTCAATCCGCAGCCTATAGGCCAGGTGACGGGCACGGAGGGCAGTCCTAAAACGTCTTCCAGCTCCTGGATGAGATCAAAAGGGTCTTTCGTTTCTCTGTCCAGCTTATTTATAAAAGTGAAGACGGGGATATGCCTCATGGCGCAGACCTTAAATAGTTTTCTCGTCTGAGTCTCTATACCCTTGGCTCCGTCTATGACCATTACGGCGCTGTCTACGGAGGTCAGTATTCTGTACGTGTCTTCCCCAAAGTCATTATGTCCCGGCGTATCCATTATGGAGATGACTTTATCATCATATTCGAACTGCATTACCGACGACGTAACAGAAATGCCCCTCTGTTTTTCTATTTCCATCCAGTCAGAAGTGGCGAATTTGTCATTTCTTCTGGCTTTTACTGTGCCTGCTTGGCGTATAGCGCCTCCGTGGAGCAGCAATTTTTCTGTCAAAGTAGTTTTTCCGGCGTCAGGATGCGAAATTATGCCGAAAATTCTTCTTTTCTGTATTTCTTCATGTCTTGTGGTCATTTTATTTCCTCTTTCTAAAAACTCACTCAGAATATAATACCATAATTGTTGAATTTGTAAATAATTTGTTGTATAATATCTCTTTGTCTAATGGGAGGTACAAAGAGCTAGTATGAAAAAATCAACAGAAAATAATGCACATAATCAGATGACACATGAAAACAAGATGGGCACCATGCCTGTAAGAAAACTTCTCATGAGTATGGCCTGGCCCGCTATTTTATCGATGACCATAAACGCTATGTATAATGTGGTCGACAGTATTTTCGTTTCCAGAATAGGTGAAGATGCGCTTACGGCCGTATCCCTGGTAAATCCTATTCAGATGATGATAATAGCTATTTCCGTAGGAAGCGGAGTAGGTATCAACTCCTTGATAGCCAGAAGACTGGGAGCTAAAAATCAAGAAGCGGCAGATAAGGCTGCCAGCACCAGTATCAGGATAGGTCTTTTTAACTATCTGATATTTTTTGTGATAGGCGTCTTCTTTGCTAAGCCGTTTATTTCAGGATATGCAGAAGAGGGCACTTTTATATTCGAGTCTGCCTGCCAATATCTTCAGATAGTTTGTATAGGATCATTATTTTTGAATATTCAGGTAGTGCTGGAAAAAGTCCTGCAGTCTACGGGTAATATGGTCGCTCCTATGAAATGCAGCCTTACGGGGGCCATAGTGAATGTCATCCTCGACCCTATACTCATATTCGGACTCTTCGGCATGCCTCAGATGGGCGTAGCGGGAGCGGCTCTGGCTACTATCATAGGTCAGATGTGCGGTATGATAATGGGAGTCAGTATCGTTCTCAGAGGCGAACATCTCGTAAATATAAAGATCAGAGGTTTTAAGATGGACTGGAAGATTGTAGCCGATATCTATAAAGTAGGACTTCCTTCCATCGTTATGCAGTCGATAGCTTCGGTGATGATAATCTTCTACAACATGATCTTAGTCGCCTATTCAACTACGGCAGTGGCGGTACTTGGAGTATATTTCAGGATACAGTCCTTCGTATTCATGCCGGTGTTCGGCCTTAACCAAGGCGCTATGCCTATATTGGGATATAACTATGGAGCTAAAAACAAGGATAGACTGATGAAGACATATAAAGAAGCTTTTAAAGTAGCGCTCATCGTCATGGCCGCAGGTACTCTTCTGTTCCAGGCTATACCGGCGCAGCTTCTTTTGATATTCGACGCTTCGGAAGAAATGCTCAGGATAGGAGTCCCGGCTCTCAGGCTGATAAGCCTGTGCTTCATACCTGCCGCCTTCGGCATAATAACGGGAACGCTATTCCAGGGAACGGGTCACGGAGTCTTAAGCCTGTATGCTTCGGTGATAAGACAACTTGTAGGAATTCTGCCGCTGGCATATTTACTGATAAAGATCGGAGGAGTGACGCTTTCTTGGCTGGCGTTTCCTCTGGCCGAAATATTGGGACTCATATACAGTGCAATCATGCTCAGGTGGCTATATAAAAAAGAAATATCGAAACTTTAAAAAAACCATCCCCGTGTGAAACACAGGGTTTTTCATTGCACCCTTAAAGGACAGCCAAAAGGAGCAGGCGAATGTCTGCTCCTTATTGCATATAAATACTCAAACGATATAGGCGCGTGCTGTTTTTTTTGGTCTCCACGCCATATTCTACAACATTCTGCCGCGAAACATAGCATAATCGGACCGCCGAGGCAGCTCATGCTGTAACTTTTGATTTTTCGTCCGGATTCTACAACCGTTTTCCCATAACTGGTTGTAGAATCCGCCGTTTTTTGTGCGGAATACATCATCAAAGGTTTTTGAGCCGCCAAAGCTGATTTTCAGCACGTCTCTTGTTGTATTTTTTATGCTTCACCTCTCGTTTATACAACGCCCTGCCTCAAGAGATGTCAATTGCTGAGCCGCCTCAAGATAGAAAAAATTCCCGGAAAGGAGCAAAAAAGCTTCAATACCGGGAATGACGATGTCTCTGGACATTTTCGATTGACGTCATCAATGCAATCAAGATGACTCTGTCATCGACAGAACTGCCGATAGCAAGACGGCCTTTTTACATCAAAAAATCCTGCGGGGGATGACAGAAGGCCGATTATTTATGTGTGCAGCAGCATACCTAAAGTTCCCGCTACAATGAGAATTAGGCCGATAAATGATTTCTTTGTCAGTTTTTCTCCGAATACGAAATAGGAAAAAATTATAGTCACGATTATGCTGAGCTTATCTATCGGAACGACTACGCTGGCCGGGCCGTCCTGAAGCGCTTTGTAGTAGCATAACCAGGATCCGCCCGTTGCAAAGCCTGACAGACATATATAGATGAGTTCACGCCTGTCTAAAGATCTGATTTGACCGGTTTTGCCCTCGGCAAATACCATCATCCAGGCCATGATAAGAACTACGAGGGTACGTATCGCAGTTCCAAGATTGGATTCTACGCCTTCTATGCCTATTTTACCCAAGATGGAAGTTAGGGCGGCAAATACTGCCGAGAGTGAGGCATATAGGAACCATCCGTTTTTTTGACCGGATTTCATTAGAGGCTTTTTTCTGGATCATCATGTAAGTTCCGGCGCCTATAGCTATAACACAAAGCGTCTTAAGGAGGCTGATGCTTTCGTTAAGAAAGAAAAATGCCATGATAATGGTCAGAACTGTACTGGATTTATCCACCGGCACTACTTTGTTTACGTCGCCCAGTTGAAGCGCTTTGAAATAGCACAGCCAGGAAGCTCCTGTAGCAAGCCCCGAAAGTATCAGAAAGACCCACGTCCTCGTTCCGATTTCTACGATCTGATCCTGTGAACCGATTATAAGCACCATCATGTATGACATGAACAGCACCACTATAGTACGTACGGCGGTAGCTACAGTGGAATCGGTCTTTTTAATACCGCATTTAGCCAGTATAGAAGTAAGCCCGGCGAAAAGGGCTGATCCGAAAGCGTATAATATCCACATAACATTACCTCTGTAAATTATCGTCAATGTCCCTTGCTACAGAATCCATCTCTATCAGATCATATATCAGAGGATCCCTCAGAAGATGGCTCCAGACGGTATACGTGGCTTTTACAAATGATTCGCTGAGATGTATATCATCTCTTATAAGAGGACACTCATAAGGGAGCTTCTCATCGTTTTTGATGAGAATGAGGACGCCTTCTTCCGTTATATGCGGCGCAAGGGGATATGTGCGGCATTGAAAGGGGCGCATGTTTCTGGGACAGCGCGGCGGAGTCTTGCATCTTACAAAATGAACGCTGCCTGTCCATGAATCGGGAAACTCAAAGTCCTCCGCCCGCTGGACCGACCAGTCCAGCCAATCTGAGGACATGTCATGTATCTTCTCTTCTCCGGGGAACAAGTATATCCCCATATCCTCATCTCTCATATCGCCGCTGTAAGTACAGCAGGCCGCGTTACAGAGAGTTCCGCAGTCGTAATCTAAAGGGGAGACTTTGTCCAAAAGTCTGTATATAGCTTTCCATGTTTTCTTCTTTATTTTGCTTTTCATGAATCTATTTTAACATACGAGGAGAATGGTTGCAAACTCTGCATTATTGTAAATTTTCAAGGCGATATAAAACATTTATATAAAACCTGAAAATTTTTTCAGGACTTATATTTTTTAGCGGAAATAGTAAAAATTCTCACGACATTCTTAACGATATCTTAACGAAAATTTAGCGAAATGGTGGTAAAATATAATGCAAGTAAAGTTAAAGGGAAAGGGTTTATATGAGACTTGGTATAGATGTAGGTTCAACGACAGTAAAATTAGTTCTGATAGACGAGAATGAGAAAGTGATCTATCAGAGATATGAAAGACATATGTCCAGCGTATTTGATAAAGTCAGAGAACTGCTTGAAGATCTGATAGATACGGTGGGAGATATTGATGTAAAGTGCGTTATAACGGGTTCCGGTGGACTGGCTCTTGCAGAGAAGATAGGAGCCAGATTCGAACAGGAGGTGGTCACCTGTTCTCTTGCCGTAGAAAAGTTGATTCCTCAGACAGACGTAGCCATCGAACTTGGGGGAGAAGACGCAAAGATTACATATTTCGGAAGCGCCATAGAACAGAGGATGAACGGTACCTGCGCAGGCGGTACCGGGGCTTTCATAGACCAGATGGCCATCCTCCTGAGCACTGACGGAGAAGGTTTAAACGAAGCGGCAAAAAAATACGAAGTGATATATCCGATTGCGGCCAGGTGCGGCGTCTTTGCAAAGACAGATATACAGCCGCTCATAAACGAGGGGGCGCCTCTCTCAAACCTGGCGGCTTCCATATTTCAGGCAGTGGTCAATCAGACTATAAGCGGATTGGCATGCGGACATAAGATAAAGGGAAACGTGGCGTTTCTTGGCGGTCCTCTTACATATATGTCAGAACTCAGGAACAGATTTATACAGACGCTGGGATTGAAGCCGGAAGAAGTGATATTTCCGGAAAACTCGAAGTATTTTGTCGCTTTAGGAGCGGCATTTACGGCTGAGAAATCAAGTCCTGTAAAGATAGGCGCTATCCTAAATAAGGTGAAGCATGTAGACGCTCTGTCCATGGCCGGAGCCAAGAGAATAGAGCCTCTTTTTAAAGACGAAGAAGAATATGAGGCTTTTAAAGAAAGACATGCCAGAGCTAAAATAGAAAGAAGAGACATAAAAGACGCTGAGGGACCGCTCTTCCTCGGTATAGACGCAGGCTCAACTACGACTAAAGCCGCCCTCATCGACAGGGATAAAAAACTTCTGTACAGTTTTTACAGAGGCAATGAAGGAAACCCTCTGGCTACCACCAAGCAGATGCTTAAAGAAGTCTACGATCTTATTCCTGAAGGCGCTTATATAGCCAACACCACAGTCACAGGATACGGAGAAGGACTGATAAAGGCAGGTTTCAACGCAGATTACGGCATAATAGAAACCATGGCTCATTATAAAGCTGCCGAAGAATTCTTGCCGGGAGTGGACTTTATCCTGGACATAGGCGGCCAGGACATGAAGTGCATGAGGATAAAAGACCACGCTATCTACAGCATAATGCTCAACGAAGCGTGTTCTTCAGGTTGCGGCTCGTTCATAGAGACTTATGCCAAATCTGTGGATATGCCGGTGGAAGAATTTGCTCAGGTAGGCATACATGCCAAGAATCCTGTAGATCTGGGAACAAGATGCACCGTGTTCATGAACTCAATGGTAAAGCAGGCGCAGAAGGAAGGAGCCGATATAAGCGATATAGCCGCGGGACTTTCCTATTCCGTGATAAAAAACGCTCTGTATAAAGTGATAAAACTGAGGAATTCTGAAGAAGCCGGCGAAAAGATAGTCGTGCAGGGGGGGACTTTCCTCAACGAATCTGTCCTCAGAGCCATAGAGAAGGTGCTCGGAAAGGAAGTAGTCCGTCCTGATATAGCAGGTATAATGGGGGCTTACGGCTGCGCCATAAATTCTCTGGAAAATTTTGAAGAAAGACATGTTTCTTTCGTCACACCTGCCGATTGCCTGGACGATTTTAAATCGGCCACATCAAATACCAGATGCAGGGGATGCGAAAATAACTGCATGTTGACGGTGACAAGATTTGCGGACGGAGCCAGATACATAACAGGAAACAGATGTGAAAAAGGCGCAGGAAAAGATGAAGAGCACAGCGATCTGCCGGATCTGTACGAATATAAATTGAAAAGACTTTTCGAATATGAGCCTCTGACGGATCATGAGGCCGTGCGGGGCAGAGTAGCTATTCCGAGAGTACTCAACGTATACGAAAATTATCCGTTCTGGTTCACGTTTTTCACCAAGCTTAAATTCAGAGTAGTACTTTCGCCTAATTCATCTAAGGAACTCTACGAAAAAGGCATAGATACTATATCTTCAGATACTGCTTGTTATCCGGCTAAGATGGTTCACGGCCACATCAAGACCCTCGTAGAGATGGGCGAGAAATGGATATTCTATCCGTGCATCAATTATGAACAGAAAGAGGACGATGAAGCTCAGAACCACTATAACTGTCCTATTGTCGCCACTTATCCGGAAGTCATAGCCAATAATATGGATGAACTGTTCAGAGAAGAAGGTGTTGTGTTCTCTCATCCTTTTGTGCCATATGATGACGACAAACGTCTGGTGAGACGTCTGTTGGAAATATTTGCTGACAAAGACATTCCCCAGACAGAGATAAGAGAGGCTGTCAGAGCAGCGAGAGAAGAAGAGAATAAATTTAAAGACGATGTCAGGAGAGCAGGCGAGGAAGCTCTAAGATATATCTCCGAACACGGGAAAAAAGGAATAATCTTGTCGGGCCGGCCTTATCACTTGGATAAGGAGATAAATCACGGTATAAACAAGATGATAACGTCTTACGATATGGCGGTACTTTCAGAAGATTCCGTATGTCACCTGAGCGATCTCAAGCGTCCTGTCAGAGTGCTGGATCAGTGGACTTATCATTCCAGACTGTATAAAGCGGCTGATTTTGCCGGCACGAGAGACGATGTGGAACTGATACAGCTCAACTCTTTCGGCTGCGGCGTGGACGCAGTGACTACCGACCAGGTAGAAGAAATATTAGAAAACAATAATAAGCTGTATACCGTCCTCAAGATAGACGAGGGGACTAATCTGGGAGCGGCGCGGATACGCATACGTTCTCTTAAGGCAGCCATAGACGAGAGAAGCAAAAATGGTGTAAAACCTGTCCATTACGACAGACCATATGAGAGAAAATATTTTACTAAAGAGATGAAACAAGACTATACTCTCATAATTCCTCAGATGTCTCCGGTTCATTTTCAGTATTTTGAGGTTGCGCTTAAAGCCAGCGGATATAAAGCGGTGCTCATGCCTACGGTAGACAAAAACGCCATAGACGAGGGCCTTAAATACGTCAACAACGACGCATGTTATCCTACCCTCGTCACGCTGGGAAAGATGATCAGCGCTTTGAAGTCCGGAGAATACGATCTTGACAGGACCGCTCTCATAATGTCGCAGACAGGAGGCGGATGCAGAGCCAGCAATTATATCGCTCTGCTGAGAAAAGCTCTAAAAGATCTGGGGATGGAACAGGTGCCGGTAGTTTCCTTTAACATGGCAGGGCTTGAATCCAATCCGGGATTCAAAATAAGCGTATCCATGGGAAAAAAGGTGATAATCGGAGCCATGTACGGAGATCTGTTCCAGAGACTCTTATATGCTACCAGACCTTATGAGAAAATCGAGGGAAGCGCCGAAGCTATAATGAAGAAGTATGAAAAAGAGATATTTCAAAATTGCAGAGACGGCAAGATCTCAACATATAAAAAACTTGTCAAAAAGATCGTCGAGGATTATGACGCATTGCCTCTTACAGATGAAAAGAAACCGAGAGTGGGAGTAGTCGGAGAAATCCTGGTAAAATATCATCCCGACGCCAACAACAACATAGTGGACATCATAGAAAAAGAAGGCGGAGAGGCTGTAGTATTAGACCTGGTGGACTTTTTCTTGTACGGAATGTACAGCAAGAAATTCAACTACGAGAAACTTTCGGGCTCGTATATGAAATACAAGGGAAACCAGATTGCGATAAAAGTCGTGGAATGGTTCCGAAAGCCTATGAGAAAGGCTCTCAGAGAAAGCAGGCGGTTCTGCGAACCTTCTTACATAGAACATACGGCTAAAGAAGCGTCCCAGATAGCGTCCATAGGAAATCAGTGCGGAGAAGGCTGGCTCCTTACGGGTGAAATGATCGAACTCATAAAGAGCGGCGCCACCAATATAGCGTGTCTGCAGCCTTTTGCCTGTCTGCCTAACCACGTCACCGGAAAAGGAATGATGAAGGCTATAAGAGAGAGATTTCCAAAGGCTAACATAGTGGCTATCGACTATGATCCGGGGGCCAGCGATACTAATCAGTTGAATCGTATAAAATTGATGATGGCTACGGCTCACAAGAATTTTGATGAAGCCGCTAAGGCTTAGCGAGGATATTTGAGGAGGAGTTATGAAATACGTTTCTGGAGCGGAGATTTTCCAAAGTGAAAAGACGGTCAGCGTGCGCGCGGAAGAATGTCTTAAAGGCGAACCTGCCTTGGAATCGGAGATGGAAAGGTTAATTACGGAAAACGTATGCTTGCAGAAGGCTCTCGCCGAAGAATATGTACTTCGAGAAGACGCCATGAGGCGTGACGAGAGCCTTCTTCCGGAGTTTTTCAGCCTCAACTGTCAGTTTTTTACCGGCGCCTTTGCTGAAAAAGAGCAGCTTTTTAATATACTTAAAAGTGTATACGAGACGATTTACCGAATAAGAAATGAAAAAGGGGAGATCATCGGCTATCACACTACTGACACTTCTCCCGTAGCGTTAAATCTGATCAAGAATCTCTATGACAGGGGAATGTTGAATAAATATATCGTTCACTTCATGTCGCTTAAGGGACAGAATATTTTACGGCCTTACGCCATTTCCGCAAGGCTCGAGAAAAAAGACCCGGCGGACGGCAAGACTCAAGAAGTCTTAGACGCAGACTTTTATGATCAAATTGAAAGCAGCATCAGAAATGCGGGGTTTGGAGTCTTTATAAGCAACAGGCTGACCGCCCAGGAGCTGGAGCAAGACGTGTATATTCAGGCTCTGATAGAATCAGGACATGTTGTATATATCTACGCCTCAGAGGATGAGGACTTCCTGCGTATCGTCGTCAAATAATATCTTGAAAGTGGGACATCGGGGTGGTATAATATCACAGTAGAAAATTTCACTTAAGTTAGGAGGTGTCTCCATGGGAAGACACGGTACGATAGCCGGAAGAAAAGCGGCACAGGACTCAAAGAGAGCGGCGATGTTCACCAAATATGCAAGAGCCATCACCGTCGCAGCTAAGGACGGAGGAGATCCTGAATACAATGCGTCACTGAGACTGGCAATAGAGAAGGCCAAGGCCATTTCTATGCCTAACGATAATATCAACAGAGCCATCAAAAAAGGTACGGGAGAACTGGCGGGAGAAACTTACGAAGAGCTGAAGTTCGAGGGCTACGGCGTAGCCGGCGTGGCCGTCATAGTCGAAGCGCTTACGGATAACAATAACAGGACTACCTCGGCGGTACGTTCCACCTTTGACAAGTATGGCGGCAACCTGGGATCTCCGGGATGCGTATCATACATGTTTTCGAGAAAAGGCATTATACTCATCGAAAAGTCTGACGATATAGATGAGGACGCTTTATTGGAGGCGGCTCTGGAGGCCGGCGCCGACGATATGATAGCAAATGAGGACAGTTTCGAGATAGTCACAGATCCGGCGGTACATACGGAGGTGCACCATGCGCTTACAGATGCCGGATATGAGATCGCCGAATCTGATGTAGAGCAGGTGCCTTCCATGGAATCCACTCCTACAGATCCGGGAGATATAAAGAAACTGGCGAAGATGATCGAAGTCCTCGAAGATAACGACGACGTTCAGAAAGTCTATACAAATTGTTCCATCGACCTTTATGAGGAATAATTTTTCCGAAGGCTACTTATAATTAAAATATTCCTGGGTTATGCGTTGAGGAATCATAATTGAACCTACAGTTTTGCATCGGGAATTCGGAGTTTTCGAAGCGTTATGTCAGGCCCCATATTTCAGGGGAAGACAGAGGTTAGAAACAGAATACCCACCTATCATAAGATAGGGCATCAATTATCTCCTCGACGGTATCCCGGGTCTTGAATTCCAACAGTTTAACTGTTGGATTTTCTTTTAGAAGCCTTACTTTTGCCTTTGTGAATTATTTATAAATTTGCCAAAAGGGGGTAGTCAAATACGCCCAAATATTATAGAATAGACCAGGTAATTCATCATAGGAAAAAAGGTAAGGTAAGAAACAATGAATCATTTAAAACCGTCAGAGATATTGGAGACAACGGTAGAAAGCGGCATAGCAAAATCCGGCAGTTCTTTTAAAAAACTGTTTATCCTTGGAATAATGGCCGGAGCATACATAGCCTTCGCAGGAGCGGCGGCCAACATGGCCTCTTTCAATCTGCTGCTGAGTTCAGAGACTTTCGGTCTTGGAAAAATATTGTCTGGTACTATATTCACAGGAGGGATCATAATGGTCACTCTGGCAGGAGCAGAGCTGTTTACGGGAAATAACCTGATGACGCTGGCGGTTCTTGAAAAAAAGATTGCCGTATCCGGGCTCCTGAGAAATTGGGCGATCGTTTACATAGCTAATTTTGCCGGAAGCGTACTCATAGCGTGGATGGTATATAACACCGGAACATTGTCTTCGGGAGGAGATATGCTTGGGGCCTTTACCGTAAAAGTAGCGGCAGGAAAAGTAAGTATGGACTTCCTGCAGTGCCTTGTTTCGGGAATATTATGTAACTGGCTTGTGTGTCTTGCCGTATGGTCATCCACGGGAGCCGGGTCTACCGTAGGCAAAATCTTTGCATTGTTTTTTCCCATATGGCTCTTTGTCACAGGCGGATTTGAACACAGCGTTGCCAACATGTATTTTATTTCCGCCGGCATATTTGCTGCGCAGAACGAGGTGTTTTCCGCCCTCTCAGGAGCAGCTCCTGAAGCGCTGTCCAATCTGAACTGGCAGGGAATGATAACAGACAACCTTTTGCCGGTAACGATAGGAAACATAATAGGAGGAGCATTCTTTGTAGCCACAGCATACTGGCTTGCTTTAAAAGGAGGGAAAGGCGATGTCAAATAGACAGCTTACGGTCAGAGGACTTATAATAGGGGCCTTAGGGAGCATAGTTCTCACCATGAGTTCTATGTTCATAGCTTTGAAGCTGAGTTCAGTTCCATGGCCCATAATGTTTGTCGTCCTCGTATCCATGTTTATATTGAAGCTTTGCGGAAATACTAATCTTCAGGAGATAAACGTCACTCAGACCGCCATGTCCGCCGGAGCCATGGTAGCCGGAGGATTAGCCTTTACCATACCGGGCATATGGATGCTTAATCCCGATGCCGACGTAAACCTGGGAGACCTTCTGGCAGTGACTTTGGGAGGAGTGGTTTTAGGTCTCATATTTACGGCATTGTTCAGAAAATATTTCATAGAGACTAAACAGCTCCCTTTTGCGATGGGCCAGGCCGCGGCGGCTACTCTTGAGGTAAGTGACAAAGGTTCTAAAAAGGTAATACTGCTCTTCGCTTCTATGCTGGCGGCAGGCATATTTACTTATTTCAGAGACTGGAAGATGAAGATAGCTTCTACCATCTTAAGTTCCAAGACGGCCGTATACGGTTCATTTATGGGCATATGGCTTTCGCCAATGCTGATATCCATAGGATATATAATAGGGCCTGTAGTCATAGGCGTATGGTTTCTCGGAGCGCTCATAGGAGATGCAGGTATCCTCATAGGAGGAGTAGAATTGGGACTGTGGGATTCTGCTGCAGCGACAGATATCAAGTCGTCCCTCGGCATAGGTCTCATGGTAGGAACGGGAATAGGAATACTTGTCAAAGGAATCATCCCCAAAGCTAAAGATATTTTCGGCTCCATGTTTGTCAAGGATAAACTGGGAGATAACTTTATAAATATGAGATGGGCGCCTCTGATAATGGTGATATTGGCCTTTGTATTTACAGTGGTCACAGATATGGGCATCGCCGCCTCCATCGTCACTATCCTGGGAGCCTGGTTGACCACGTCCATGTCTGCTCAATGCGTGGGGCAGTCCGGCATCAATCCTATGGAGATATTCGGAATAATAATCCTTATAGCTGCTAAAGCAGTTTCCGATATAGGGGAGGTAGAATCCTTTTTTGTAGCGGCAGTCATAGCGGTAGCCTGCGGCCTGGTAGGAGATGTGATGAACGATTTCAAGGCGGGACATATGCTTAAAACTGATCCAAAAGCTCAGTGGATAGCAGAAGTAGTCGGCGGCCTGGTGGGAGGCGTAGTATCGGTATGTATCTTGTTCGTCATACTAAAGGCCTACGGTCCGGAAGCCTTCGGAAGCGAGATGTTCCCTGCCGCCCAGGCGTCGGCAGTTGCCGCCATGGTAGGCGGGATTTCACATATGCCGGCCTTTATAATAGGACTCATAGCGGCGACGGTTTTATACTGTGTTAATTTCCCTGTCATTACATTGGGACTGGGAGTATACCTGCCGTTTTATCTGTCGGCTACGGCGGCTATAGGCGGAGCTGTAAGGTTTATCGTCGACAAGGCGGCTCCTAAGTTTGAAAGAGACGGCAAGGGAACGATAATAGCTTCCGGACTTTTGGGCGGAGAGTCCATAGTGGGAGTTGTCATAGCTATGTACTACGCTTATCAGATAATAGTATAAAAAAAACAGAGAAAGACGGGGTTTTTATGGAAAGCAAAATCGTTATCATAGATGGAAACAGCCTGATAAACAGAGCTTTTTACGCGGTTCAAAGACCGATGATAACTAAAGAGGGAATTTACACCCAGGGAGTGTATGGGTTTCTTAATATGCTTCAAAAAATAGAAAGCGATTATGAACCGGAATATCTGACGGTGGCCTTTGATCTTAAAGCCCCGACTTTCCGCCATCTTGAATATGAAGATTACAAAGCCGGACGAAAGGCCATGCCGCCTGAACTGGCTATGCAGATGCCTATAATCAAAGATGTCCTCAGAGCCATGAATATAGAGATACTTGAACTCGAGGGATATGAAGCCGACGACATAATCGGCACTGTCGCCCAAGAAGCGGAAAAAGCCATGATACAGCCTCTGATAATAACGGGGGATAAGGACGCGCTGCAGCTGGTATCAGAGCGTACCAGAGTCATAATAACTAAGAGAGGTATAACAGATTTTGAGCTTTATGATCCTGCGAAGATGAAAGAAAGATATAATCTTACTCCGAAGCAGTTTATAGATCTTAAAGGCCTCATGGGAGACTCATCAGATAATATTCCCGGCATACCGGGAGTGGGAGAGAAGACAGGGATGAAACTTTTGGAACAGTTCGGCTCCATCGATAATATGCTGGCCCATACCGACGAAATTTCTGCTCAGAAGCTGAGAAACAAAGTAGAGGAAAATGCTCAGCTTGCGCTTATGAGCAAGAGGCTTGCCACAATCAATGTAAATGTTCCGATAGATATAGATATAGAGAAATTCAGACTTAGGGAACCTGATTACGACAAGCTGATAGAGATTTACACCAAACTTGAATTCAACAGTTTTCTCAAAAAGCTCAAGATAACTCCACAGAAAAATGTTCAGATGTTCAAGTCTGCAGAAGTGGAAAAAACTATAATAGAAACTGCTGATCAGATAGATAAATTATCGGAGCTTTCAAAGAGCGAGAGAGTGTATATCAAGACTTTCGGCAGCCTCAGCCATATAGAAAGACCTTTTATAGAAGGCGTGTTTTTAATGGGAGAGGAAAAAGCATACCTCGTGGACATGGTATCTGTGGACTGTCGCATACTGACAGAAAAACTCAACCGGCTAAAATTGAATTTTATAGGCCATGAAATAAAAAACGACATCTACGCCCTGATGTGCTACGGCCTTACCGACTATGATATCGCTTTCGATACTTCAATAGCCGAATATGTTCTGGATCCTTCCAGAAACAGATATGAGCTCAAGAACCTGACCCTCGAGAGACTTCACTGCGATATAAATATTGACGAAGAAAATCAGGGTGAAGATAAGCAGCTGGATATGTTCCATGATAATAGGGCTCACATGATGGATCTGGGCCTCAAGACGGGGGCGGCGGTATACGCTCTGATGGAAATTGAGCAAAGGGAACTCGAAGAACAAGGCCTTAAAAAAGTTTTCGAAGAGGCCGAACTGCCTCTCATAGAGGTTCTGGCGTCTATGGAGGCAGAGGGAGTAAAAGTCAACGCCGACTTTATAGAAGACTTCGGCGTCGAATTAAAAGAAAAGCTCCGCCTCCTGGAAAATGACATATATACCAGAGCCGGAAAAGAGTTTAATATAAATTCGCCTATGCAGCTTGGTAATATTCTCTTTGAAGATATGAAACTTCCGTTTTATGGAAAAAAGACTAAGAGGGGATACAGCACCAGCGCAGAGGTTCTTGATAAAATAAAAGACGCGGATCCGATAGTGAATCTGGTTCTGGAATACAGGAACTTTGCAAAGCTAAACTCTACTTATGTGGAAGGCATGAAGCCTCTCATAGGCAGCGACGGCAAAATCAGAGCTCATTTTCAGCAGACAGTCACAGCCACGGGAAGAATAAGCTGCACCGAACCCAATCTGCAGAACATACCTATAAGACAGGAACTGGGACGGACTCTCAGAAAGGCTTTCGTTGCAGATGATGAGGATCATGTGCTTATCGGCGCTGATTATTCCCAGATAGAACTCAGAGTATTGGCTCATCTTTCCGGAGACGAGGAACTCATCGAAGCTTTCAACAGAGGCGACGATATACACAAACTCACAGCCTCAAGAGTGCTGGGGGTACCGTTTGACCAGGTGACTCCTCAAGAAAGAAGCAGGGCCAAAGCCGTCAACTTCGGAGTCATATACGGCATGAGCGGATTCGGCCTCAGCGAGGAACTGCAGATCTCGAGAAAAGAAGCGGAAAACTATATAAACGATTATTTCTCCAAACACAGAAAAGTAAAAGAGTACATGGATAACCAGATAGCCAGCTGCAAGGAGAAAGGATACTCAGAGACAATTCTGGGCAGAAAACGTCCCATTCACGAAATAAGTGCCGTAGCTTATATGGTGAGGCAGCTGGGAGAAAGACTGGCCATGAACAGCCCTATACAGGGAAGCGCAGCCGATATCATCAAAGTAGCGATGATAAAGGTATACAACAGCCTCAAGAAGAATTTCCCCGATACCAAGCTCATACTTCAGGTGCATGACGAACTGATCCTCTGTGCTCCGAAGAGAGATTCAAAGCAGGTCAAAGAACTGCTGCGCCGGGATATGGAAGAAGCAGTGAAACTTTCGGTGAAACTGGTGGCTGATGTAAACGAAGGATATACCTGGTATGATTTAAAATAGAAGCAGATGAAGATAATAGGTTTGACTGGAGGCATAGGGACCGGCAAGTCAACTGTCTCCGATTATTTAAGAGAAAAAGGATGCCATGTCATAGACGCCGATGAGCTTTCGAGAAAAATGACTGAAAAAGGCGCTCCCGCTCTGAAAAAAATTGCCGAAGAATTCGGAGGAAAGTATATATCCGTAGACGGAAATCTTGAAAGAAAAGCTCTTGGAGACCTGGTGTTCAGCGACGCCAGCTCTCTTAGTAGGCTTCAGTCCATAATTACAGAAAGAGTAATTCAGGAGATAGATTCCGAAATTCAGGCCCTTAGAAAAGAAGGCGGCACAGACATCGTGGTCATAGACGCTCCTCTTCTGTTCGAGTGCGGAATGGAATCCGTCGCAGATGAAAATTGGCTTGTCACTGCAGATATGGATGCGCGCATAGAGAGGATAAAGAGGAGAGACGGTCTGTCGCAAAAGCAGATAGAGAACCGGATCAACAATCAGATGACCGAAGAAAAAAAGAGGGGTATGAGCCAATATATATTGGACAATTCGGGAACTGTCGAATCCCTTTACAGACAGATAGATCGAAGACTTGAGAGGGTAAGAGATGAAATTTAACAGAGAAGATATGTCGGAATCCAAATGGTTTGGATTTTTACAAAAATACTGGCTGTACATAGTCGTGGTGATCGCTGTGATTATAGTGGCTGTTTCAAGTATAAACATATACAGGGAAGAAGTATTGGAGATAGATCCGGACGTAAAGATGGAAGAACAAAACACTCTTTCCTTTGCTTCCGCATATATAGACACGCTGAACCCTATAGTATCGAAATCAGAAGATACTTATTACATCTCCAAACTTATCTATAACAGCTTGTTCGACTATACCGCGGACCTTAACGTAGAGGGAGAGCTGGTGGAAAGCTATACTGTGGATACAGAAAAGGCTTATGTGGATATAACTCTGAGATCGGGAGTGACCTTCCACAACGGAGACGCTCTGACTGCCAGAGATATAAGCTTCACTGTAAATGCGATAAAATCATACGGTTCGGAAGGAATTTATTATGAAAAGGCGTCTAAAATCGACAGCGTCAATGTAAAAGACGACCGAAACGTCAGAATATACTTCAGCGATAATTATGACTGTTCACTGGATGCTCTGACCTTCCCTATACTTCCGAGAGGCGAGCATTCCGGTGCAGGAGCTCTTTTAAAAGATACCGACGAATTTGTGCCTGTGGGTACGGGAATGTACAAATATTCATCCTATGATTCTCTTAAAGAACTGGATCTGTCGCCTAACGAATCATATTTTGCAGATAAAGCTCAAAAGAGCGTAAGCATAAAGATATTGCCGGAAAAGGCCATGGCGTCGAATATGCTGGAGATCGGATCAGTGACCTGCTATACCGATATAGGTTCAGACAGAAAATCTTTGGTAGAAGATAAGGGCCTGACCATGTATGATATGATTTCCAATCAGGTGGATTTCATGGTATTTAACACCCAGAGTCCGCTGTTTACCTCTAAAGAGGTAAGGAAGGGCATATGCTATGCCATAGATGAGAATCAGGTTCTGAGCGAGGGATATATGGATGACGGAGTCTTAGCCGACACCATCTACTATCCCGGCTTTCTGGGAGTAGCAGATTCTAATACCAACTATGCTTTTGACAGAGATAAGGCCATCGAAATACTTGCTGAAGAAGGTTACGAAGATACGGACCTCAACGGCAAGATAGAGGACGCGGAAGGAAACGACGTTACGGTAAGTCTCCTGGTCAACAGCGACAACGCCAACAGGATAGCTGCCGCCAGGATAATAGAGAAGAACTTGGAACGAGCAGGCTTCAGCGTAGAAATCAGAGCAGTAGAATGGGATGAATACAACAAACTGATAGAAGAAAAGGATTTTGATATCCTCTTGACCGGTTATGAGATGGAAGGTTCATATGATTTAAGGAGCTTCTTTGACGGCGCCAACACCTGGGGCTACGAGAATCAGGAGATATTGGAAAAGGTGAGAGAGCTGGACAGACTCCATACTTCTGAAGAATATACTTCCATATATGCCGAAATAAAAGATATGCTTGCAGATGAAGCTCAGTATTATACTCTTTGCTATAAGAAGATGGGGCTCATAGGAGTCGATACCTTTGAGGCGAAGGAACTTCCGGTGTTCAACGATATATTTAAAAATTGCAATACGTGGACCTGGAAAAAGAAAATAACAGATGATGATGAGTCAAAAAAATAAAAATTCTTGAAAGAAATATTTGTAATATAGCAGAATATATGTTATCATATCAGTATTGTGTAGGCCGGCGTGATGGAATTGGCAGACGTGCAGGACTCAAAATCCTGTGGTGGCGACACCGTATGGGTTCGACCCCCATCGCCGGCACCAATAATACTTGCGGTATTACTTTTACTTAGGAGGAAATTAGAGTATGCAACAACTTATAAGCTTAGCTCCTTTATTGATACTTATCATTGCGATGTATTTCCTGATGATAAGACCCCAGAGAAAGAAGGACAAACAGATTCAAGAGATGAGGAGCAGCCTTCAGGTGGGCGACGAGATCGTCACTATCGGCGGAATCTGCGGAAAGATCGTAAAGACTAAGGATGAGACCATAGTTATCCAGGTGGGAGCAGATAAGGTAAAGTTTGAAATGATGCGCTGGTCCGTTTCTACGGTTACAACTCCGAGCAACAGACCTGCAAAGACAGAAGAAGCTGCCGTGGAAGAAGAAGTTAAAAAGGTTGTGCCTAAGAAACTCAAGAAGACTTCTGATGTCGAAGAGGATGTTAAATCCGAAAAAGATGTGGAAGAAGAATAAACGTTCCGCTCCCCAATATAAAAATTACAGGAAATGCCCCGACTACTGTCGGGGTTTTTATATTTAAAGTATAAGTAAAATTTATATAAAATATAAGTAAAGTGTAAGTAAAGTGTATTGCAATAGTAGTCTAATTATGATATTGTGTGTTAAATAAACAACAAGCAATAAAAAGAAAGGGTGGTAGAAAAATGAAAAGATTAGCAGGAATATGTATGGTAATGCTTTTAATTCTGTCCACCACTATATTTACTTGGGCAAATGAAGCTGGTGCAGATCTTTCTACAAAAACTGTTGAATTTGGGAAAGATTATGATGTAGTTATTTCTCAGTATGATAATTCCGGCGCCCCATCACAAAATATTGATGGTAAAATTGTGACTAAAATTGAGAAGAATTTAGATGATTTTTTTAAAATTGAAACACATAATAATAGTATTTCAATTGATGGAGATGTGAATTATTATATAATTGAAGAAAGCTTAGGAACAATTGAATCGTTAAGATCTGCCAGTTTAATTTCAGCTAAAGAATATAATGATCTTATTCAAATGGGTGAAGATACTGATATAGAGCTATATGCGACAACCTCTTATGCTGTAATGGATAATGTTGTTGTTCGTTCAACAACATCAACAGGAAGTGTTTCCGATTCCGAAAGGGTTACAGGGAGACATGTTCTAAAAGGGACGATTCAGTTTTATAAGTTAAAGGGAACAGGAATATCCAGCACCTTTGTTGGCGTTAAACCATATAAGGTGGCTTCCCATATAGTAGAGTCACCATCAGGTACTCAGCTCACAAAGCATAGAGGCTCTTTAGAATTACAAGGTGTAGCATATAAATACCCGACTTCTAATTCTCCTATAAACGGACCTTATCAAGTAAGAAATTATGCTTATGCACTAAATTGGACAGAACAATTCAGTTCTGTTACAGGTTTACAGGACTATTATTATTTGGCAGGTGATTCCGCAACTGTTAAATTTACTCAGAGCATTGCATATGTATTAAATGGAAAATATCCGGGAGAAGCATCATTTGCAACATATGTAAATGTTAACTAAAAGAGGTGAGAGTCGTATGAAACATGCACGTGGATTTTTTCTTGCGTTGGCCATACTCATAATGCCTAATGCAGCGTACTATGTTTTTAACTGGATACTCGTCCTTAAGCGACAGATAAATGAGGAAAACTTCCTTCGATTACCGCTGTATGTCGACTATATACCAGAAGCTATAATCCTTGTAGCCATGTGCCTTTTAATTATTTATGCGGTAAAAGACTTCACAAGGGCGGGGAAGTATGGCTATATGGCGGCGCCGACTATACTGCTTACCAACCTTGCAATAAACAGCGTCGTATTTATGAGCATAGGCATGCCTCAATACTTCGGCATGGGTTATATGATGTTTCAATGGTACAGGGCGGTGGTGTGGTTCTTCATCATAGGAAGTACTCTGTACGGAATTACCGCCAAAAAGAAGTAAAAACAGCTTATACGACCGAAAGCCTGCTTTCCATTACAACAGGGAGAGCAGGCTTTTTTGCTATCTGAAAACAGAACGCTTACTTCGTTCATAAAAAGTCACAAAATGCAGTATTTTCCTTGTAAACCGACACAAAAAGTAGTACAATATAATGTAAAATAAAATGCCTATATTATGTATAAAAGACAATTTTAAATCAGAACGCAGCTTTCAGCAGGTTTGCCTGTCTGAGACGAAGCGAAGGATTGTTAAAATATAGGAGTGGTCGTAAACGTAAGAAAAGAGGTTTTGAAATTATGAGTCAATCATTCAAGAGGGTACTGGCGGGGCTGGTACTGATAATAACGTTTTTTGCCTGGTATGTCAGCATATTTGGGATAGGATCCATGAATTCCGCCAAAGATGCTTTAAAGTACGGTCTCGATATAAACGGAGGCGTATATGTAGTCATGGAAGCCCAGACAGATCTTGAAGGAGAAGAACTCAGAAGCCTCATGGAGCAGACCAGAGCCGTCATAGATAATCGCGTCAATCAGATGGGAGTCGCAGAGTCGTCTGTCACCATAGAAGGCAGCGACAGAATAAGAGTGGAGATACCGGGAGCAGAAGACGCAGATGAGGCGATAAAGGCAGTAGGCAAGACTGCTCAGCTCAAATTCGTATTGGCTGACGGCAGTCTGGTAGTAGACGGAAGTCACGTAAAAGACGCTCAGATAGCCACAGACGGTTCCCACTATAAGATAGAACTGGAGTTTGACAGCGAAGGAGCTTCCCTCTTTGAAGAGGGAACCAGAACTGCTCTGAATAAAACCGTCACACCGTCCATAGAGGGGATGACTGCTGACCAGATAGCTATAGTGCTGGATGATGAAATAATAGTTCATCCTAACGTACAGCAGGTGATTTCCGGAGGACAGTGCGAAGTTACCGGAGGCTATACAAAAGAGGAAGCGTCTACTACGGCCGCTCTCATCAGGGGAGGCGCTCTGCCTGTAGACCTGGTGGAAGTACAGTCGTCTGTGCAGGCGGCTTCTATCGGAGCCGACGCTTTAGATAAGTCCATAATAGCAGGCGCCATCGGCATAGGAATAATATTCATATTGATGATAGCCTTTTACGGACTGCTGGGTCTGGTGGCCGATATTGCTCTCATGCTTTATGTAGCCATGTTCATATGGTCCATGTCTCTTTTCAATGTTGTTCTCACTCTTCCGGGAATCGCGGCCCTCATACTGTCCATAGGTATGGCGGTAGACGCCAACGTAATAATTTTCGCCAGGATAAAAGAAGAGATATGCGCAGGAAAGAGCATAAGAGTTTCTGTGCAGGCAGGCTTTAAAAACGCCTTGACCACTGTTTTAGACGCTCAGATCACGACCTTGATCGCAGCGGTAGTATTATATGAGGTGGGAACCACATCGGTAAAAGGCTTCGCCCTCACTCTGATGATAGGTATCATCATAAGTATATTTACGGCGGTGATAATAACGCAGCTGTTTATTTCGCTTCTGGCAGAGAGCAAAAAGTTTTCTAAAAACAAGTACTTCGGAGTCAATGAAGACGGAACTCCGAGGCAGTTCCTCCACAAGACTTTTTCATTTATCAGACACAGAAAAGTATTTTATATCATCAGTGCCGGAATAATAATCATAGGTTTTGCGGTTACCTTTGTCAGGGGAATGAATTACGGAATCGATTTCACAGGCGGAACCATGATACAGGTTGATCTGCATGAACAGGTAGCCATATCTGAAGTGGAAGAAGCTGTAAAAGAATATGATCTCAATCCGTCGATAATCTACTCGGGAGAAGGAAACGAGCAGGTAGTCATAAAGACTATAGAAGCTCTTGATACTGATCAGAGGGCAGAAGTTGTAAAGACTCTCGAAGAAAACTTCGGAATAACCGATGAAGATGTATTAGCTTCGGAGCAGTTTGGACCTTCTGTAGGAGACGAACTTAAGCTCAATGCTGTAAAAGCGGTAGCCATCGCCTCCGTGGGAATGCTCATATATATCATTTTCCGATTCAAGTCATGGAAATACGGCCTTTCAGCTATCGCAGGAGTAGTTCATGACGTGCTGTTAGTGATAGCTTTTTACGGTATTTTCGGATTTACGGTAAACAATCCTTTCATTGCGGCAATACTTACGTTAGTAGGCTATTCCATAAACGATACTATAGTTATTTTTGACAGGATAAGAGAAAATACTGGGTTATATAGAAAAGCAGGCCTTGAGGCCAATATAGACAACAGTATAAATAGCACTCTCAACAGAACCATAATGACGTCTCTGACTACCCTCGTAGTGATGATTCCTCTGTGTATAATGGTCTCGTCTTCCATCAGAGAATTTATAATCCCTCTGATGGTAGGTATAATCGTTGGATGCTATTCGTCTATATTCGTATGCAGCCCTCTCTATTATGATCTATGCAAGAGCGGAGAGGAATCTAAATATACTAAACAGATAAAGAGCAAGAATAAAAAGAAATAAAAATCAGAAGCAGCACAGGAGTTTTATTTGATGGAAAACAGAGAAGAATTTTTACAGGAATTGCTGAATATAAACTCTAAATACGACACCGAACTGATAGGGAAGGCTTACGATAAGGGAAGGGAACTTCACGACGGACAGCTCAGAAAGAGCGGAGAACCTTACTTTATCCACCCGATCAACGTGGCGCTCATTCTGGCCAGACTGGGAATGGACGAGGCGACTATCATCGGTGGGCTTTTGCATGACGCTGTCGAGGATACCGATTATACGAGAGAAGAGCTGGTAGCCGATTTCGGAGAAGAGATAGCTCTCCTGGTAGACGGCGTCACTAAACTGGGAACCATCAAATTTGAATCCAAAGAAGAAATACAGGCAGAAAATTTCCGCAAGATGTTTCTGGCCATGTCCAAGGATATAAGAGTCCTCATAATAAAATTGGCCGACAGACTTCATAACATGCGCACCATAGAATTCATGAAGCCAGCCAAGATAGAAGAAAAATGTAAAGAGACGCTGGAGATATATGCGCCTTTGGCCAGCAGACTGGGTATTTCCACGGTAAAGTTCGAGCTGGAAGATATAGCTCTTAAATACCTTCATCCTGAGGAATTCAAAGATCTGCAGGAGAAAGTCAGCTTGAGAAGGTCTCAGAGAGAGGACACTATAAATATTGTCATCGGAGAGATAAAAGAGTCTCTGGACGACATGGATCTTCACTATGAAATATACGGAAGAGCCAAGCATTTTTACAGCATATATAAGAAGATGAAGTACCAGAAAAAACAGATAGATGAGATCTTCGATCTTATAGCTGTAAGAATTATCGTAGATACCGTAAAAGACTGCTATGCCGTCTTAGGCATAGTCCACACCATGTGGAAACCTATACCGGGAAGATTCAAGGACTATATCGCCATGCCCAAGCCGAATATGTATCAGTCCCTCCATACCACGGTGATAGGAGACAACGGAGAGCCTTTTGAAATTCAGATAAGGACTCATGAGATGCACGAAGTGGCTGAATACGGTATAGCGGCTCACTGGAAATACAAGGAGGGAGATACGTCCGGCAAGGCTTCTTCTGATGATATAAAGCTTGCATGGCTTAGACAGTCTCTCGAGTGGCAGCAGGACATCAATGATCCCAAGGTATTTTTAGAGACGATGAAGATGGACCTGTTTGCGACCCAGGTATTCGTGTTCACCCCTAGAGGAGATGTGATAGAACTTCCGGCAGGGTCTACTCCGCTGGATTTCGCATTTAAGATTCATTCGGCCATAGGCTGCAAGTGCGTCGGCGCTAAAGTTAACGGTAAAATGGTTACTATAGACCACACTCTTCAGAACGGAGATATCGTCGAGATAGTAACCTCTTCAAATTCCAGCGGTCCCAGCGTAGACTGGCTTAAGATAGCCAAGAGCTCCAACGCCAGAAACAAGATAAGGGGATGGCTAAAAAAAGAAAATAAGTCTGATAATATAGATAAAGGTAAAGATCTTTTAGATAAATCCATCAGGAAAAAAGGATATGATCCCGTTCTCTGCGCCAAGTCAGCTTATATCAACAGAGCGATGAAAGCTATGAACTTTGCCAGCAGCGACGAGGGATTCGCCCAGCTGGCAAGCGGCGGTTCTCTGATGAGCAAGTTCTGTAATCTGCTTTTCTCTTATTACAACGAGGACAATAAAGCAGATATTAAGACAGACGAAGCGGTCATGGAAGACATAAAGGCTGCGGAGGCTAAACGTCAGAAGGCGGCTGAACATAAGAAAAAGGACAGTCCCGGAGTAATAGTGAAGGGAACGGACAATTTGATGATAAAGCTGGCCAGATGCTGTAACCCTGTACCGGGAGACGACATAGTGGGCTTTATAACCAAGGGAAGAGGCATCTCGGTCCACCGCAGAGACTGTTCCAATGTAGTTAATCTTCCAGACCATGAAAAGGCGAGGTTTATCGAGGTAGAGTGGGAGGACCTTAAAGCAGGCAAGTCCTACGATGCGGAAATATGTATAGTAGGCAGCGACAGAAAAGGTATATTGTCTGACATCTCAAGAGCGTGTGAAGATATGGACATTCATCTCTCCGGAGTCAACGCCAAGACAGGACGAGACGGAAGTCTTACCATGACTATAACGCTGTCTATCTCAAGTACTCAGGAGATGCAGAAAGTACTTCGAAATCTCAGAAATATAGAAGGCGTAACCCAGGTATACAGAGCTAAGGCATAGGTGAAAGATGAGGGCGGTAGTACAGAGAGTAAGAGAAGCTGATGTGACGGTAGAGGGCAGCATTACGGGAGCCATAGAGAGAGGACTTATGGTTCTTTTGGGCGTCGAAGACGGAGACGATGAAAGCGACGCAAGATATATGGCAGATAAGATTTCGGGCCTCAGGATATTTGAAGATTCCGACGGAAAGATGAATCTCTCCGTAAAAGATGTCTTCGGAAAGATTCTGGCAGTATCGCAATTCACTCTCTTAGGAGATGTCAGAAAAGGCAAGAGGCCAAGCTTTTCGAAAGCTGCCAGGCCGGAAGAAGCGCGCAGGCTCTACAGATATTTTATAGATCTTCTATCAGAAGGCGATATAGAAGTTCAAGAAGGAATCTTTCAGGCAGAGATGATGGTGAGGATCTTAAACGACGGTCCGGTGACTATTCTGCTGGACAGTAAAAAATTGTTTTAGGAGATTTAAAGATGAAAGTAAAACATTATTTGACGGGACCTTTGCAGGTAAACACATATCTTGCGTATGACGAGGCTACGAAAAAAGGCTTTATCGTGGACCCGGGCGGATATGAGAGCCGCCTTACTGACGATGCGGAAAAAGAACATATAGAAGTGCAATATATCATACTTACTCACGGACACGGAGATCATATCGGAGGAGTTTCGAGATTCAAGCAGGATTTTCCGTCTGCCGCTGTCGTGGCATATTGTGAAGAAAAAGAGATGCTAAATAACCCGTCTCTCAACAGCTCGACAGAAATGTTCGGCCATCCTGTAACGGTGGAAGCTGATATGTGGGTCAGAGACAATCAGGAACTCAAAGTAGGGGATATGACTCTGACATTTCTTCATACCCCGGGACATACCAAAGGCGGTATGTGCATATATACGTGCGGCCATCTGTTCAGCGGAGATACTCTTTTCAGATATTCTATAGGCAGAACAGACTTTTACGGAGGAGACTACAGGATAATAAAGAATTCCATAAAGGACAGACTCTATGTGCTTCCTGACGACACGGCGGTGCTTCCGGGACATATGGGGGCTACCACCATCGGAGATGAAAAAAGAGGAAACCCGTTTGTATAATATAATAATAGATAATATACAGGATAAATACGACTACAACGAGTTGATAAAGATATTTTTAAGGCCCGAAGATTACAGGTTATTTGCCGGACAGGAATATGAAGGACCTTCCTCAGAGGAAGACACTTTAATAGAATTCAACTCTGAGGGATTCAAAGATAAGAATCAGATAAAGCGCGAGATATATCAGGGACTAAGCCAGATCACCAAAACTTCTCCGCCCTGGGGAATACTCACAGGAGTAAGGCCGGTGAAACTGATGAGAGAGCTTTCCGAAAAATACGCTTCTTCTGACCGCGCGGCAGAAAAGCTGCGGAGGTTTTACCTATTGAGCGAAGAAAAAGTACGGTTGTTGACAGAGATCTACAAATATCAGCAGAGCGCACTGGGAAAAGCCGCCGAGAGGTCTCAAAGCGTCTATATAGGAATCCCTTTCTGCCCCAGCAGATGCCTTTACTGCTCTTTTACTTCCAATCAGAAAGGACCTGAAGAAATAGAAAAGTATATGGAGGCTCTCATGAGAGAGATAGAATATGCCGGGGACGCGCTCAGAAAATCCGGGAGCCTGACAGAATCCATATACATAGGAGGAGGAACTCCGACTACCCTGAGAGCGGAGCAGCTGGACGCTCTTCTTTCTAAGACAGAGGAGGCCTTTGACCTTTCTGCGCTGAGAGAATTTACCGTAGAAGCAGGGCGTCCTGACACCATAACGAAGGAAAAACTCAGAGTGATAGCGGATCACGGAATAAAGAGAATAAGCATAAACCCTCAGACCATGAAGGACAGCACTCTAAAGCTGATAGGACGTTCACACAGCGTAGAGGATATAAGACAGGCCTTCAGGGCGGCGAAAGAGACGGGAGATTTTCTGATAAATGCCGACGTCATAGCCGGCCTTCCGGAAGAGACTCCCGAAGATTTTGAAAACACTCTCAACGAGATCATCTCCCTCGACCCTGCCAATATAACAGTACATACTTTGGCAGTAAAAAGAGCCTCCAGGCTCATAGAAAGCGACGCTTCATATCATTACAGACAGGCAAAGACCGTAGAGCAGATGCTGAAAGCGTCGGGGGATATTCTCAAAGCTACCGGATACAGACCGTATTATTTATACAGACAGAAGCATATGGCGGGAGCCATGGAGAACACAGGCTACTGTAAGGGCGATACGCCATGTATATACAATATAAGGATAATGGATGAAAATCAAAGTATTCTGGCTCTCGGAGCAGGAGGCATAAGCAAGAGATATTATCCGGAGGAGAACAGACTGGAAAGAATACCTAACGTATCAAATTACAGCGTCTATATAGAGAGACTGGACGAAATGACACAGAGAAAGGAAAAGAACTTTTTTAAGGAGGTATAAAAAGTGTTGACTAACGCACCTAAAGGAACAAAAGATTTATTACCTGCTCAGGCGTATAAATGGCACTATGTCGAGAGGAAATTCGCAGAAATTTGTAAGAACTACGGTTTTAAAGAGATAAGGACGCCTATGTTCGAACATACCGAAGTCTTTGCACGCGGAATAGGCGATACTACCGACGTAGTCCAGAAAGAGATGTATACCTTCAACGATCACGGAAACAGGAGCATCACCCTTAAGCCCGAAGGAACTTCAGGAGCGGTGAGAGCTTTTATAGAACATAAACAGTACGCAGAAGTCCAGCCCACAAAATATTATTACGATACGGATTGCTTCCGCTATGAGAAGCCTCAGTCTGGACGTCTCAGACATTTTCACCAGTTCGGTATAGAAGTATTTGGAACTCCTAATATGCTTGCCGACTCGGAAGTGATATGTCTGGCCAACGATTTTCTCAACCAGCTTGGTATCACCGAGATAGAGCTGAGGATCAACAGCGTGGGCTGTCCCGAATGTAGAAAGAAGCACAGAGAAGCTTTGAAAGAGTTTTTGAGACCGAGATATGATGAACTCTGCAATACATGTAAAGAAAGATATGACCGCAACCCCATGAGAATACTCGACTGCAAATCGGAGATATGCCAGGAAATAGTCAAAGACGCTCCAAGGATGCTCGATTATCTGTGCGATGACTGCAGAAACGCTTTTGAAGAACTCAAGTCCAACCTTACTGCCATGGGTATAGAGTATAAAGTAGACCCCAATATAGTAAGGGGCCTCGACTATTATACGAAGACGGCCTTTGAATTTGTTACTACCAGCATAGGAGCTCAGGGAACCGTGTGCGGCGGAGGAAGATATGACCACCTCATCGAAGAACTGGGAGGACCTCCTATTCCGGGAGTGGGCTTCGGACTTGGAATAGAAAGGTTGCTGATGCTGATGGACGCCTGCGGAGCTCAGTTTCCGGCTGACGACAGCGTGGACGTGTTTATCGCCGTCATGGGAGAGAGGGCCAAGGCTTTCGGTCTTAAGCTGTGCAGAGAATTGAGACAGAGCGGCGTGGCTGCGGAGATGGACACTTTAGCCAGAAATATAAAGGGTCAGTTCAAATATGCGGACAGACTCAACGCCAAGTATACTCTCGTCATAGGGGAAAACGAGCTGGATAAGGGCGTGGTGTCTCTGAAAGATATGTCTATGTCTCAGCAGAGAGAGATAAAAATAGAAGATATATTCGAAGAAATCGTTAAATAGGAGTAAACAGATATAATATGAGCAATTTATTTAAAAGAACCCACATGTGCGGAAGACTGAGCCTGTCTGAGGCGGGACAACAGGTGACTCTCAACGGCTGGGTGGCTAAACGCAGAAATCTGGGAGGACTTATCTTCGTAGATCTGAGAGATAAGACTGGCATAGTGCAAGTTACTTTTGACGACAGTATCCCTGCGGAACTGTTTGAGAAAGCAGACGGCCTGAGAAGTGAATATGTAATAGGCGTCAAAGGCACTGTCAGAGAGAGAACTGCTAAAAACGAGAATCTCTCCACCGGAGATATAGAAGTCTTTGCAGATGATCTGATAATATACTCAGAATCGGATACGCCTCCTATCTACGTAAAAGATGATGACAACGTAGATGATAATCTGAGACTTAAATACAGATATTTAGATCTCAGAAAACTTAAAATGCAGAGAAATATGGCATTCCGCCATAAAGTAACTAAACTTGCCAGAGATTATTTCGATGAAAACGGGTTCACCGAGATAGAGACTCCTATGCTGATAAAGTCTACTCCCGAGGGAGCCAGAGACTATGTGGTGCCCAGCAGAGTCTATCCCGGTTCTTTTTACGCTCTTCCGCAGTCTCCGCAATTATTCAAGCAGCTGCTCATGGTGGCAGGCTGCGACAGGTATATGCAGATAGTAAAATGTTTCAGAGACGAGGATCTTAGGGCCGACAGGCAGCCAGAATTTACCCAGATAGATCTGGAAATGTCCTTTGTGGATATGGACGATGTGATAGACATGCAGGAAGGCTTTTTGCAGAGATTGTTCAAAGAGCTGATGAATGTTGAAATAAAGACTCCGCTACCGCGTCTTACCTGGAAGGAGGCCATGGAAAGATATGGCTCTGATAAGCCTGACATTAGGTTTGGATTCGAGCTGAAAAAGCTCAACGACGTAGTGGCAGGCTGCGGCTTCAAGGTATTTACTGACGCTCTTGCCGCCGGGGGAGATGTGAGAGGTATCTGTATAGATGGAGGAAGCGATAAATTCAGCAGAAAAGATATAGATAAGCTTACAGAATCTGCCAGAAGCTATGGAGCTAAGGGGCTGGTGTGGATCAGAGCAGGCGAGGAAGAATTCAATTCTTCGGTGAACAAGTTCTTTACTCAGCAGCAGCTTGCAGAGATAGCTTCCGTATTCGGCAGCAAGGCCGGAGACCTTATCCTTATAGTTTCAGACAGGCCTAAAGTAGTCTTCGATACTTTGGGATTTTTGAGAAGAGAGATAGCCAAAAGGATGGGACTTTTAGACGATAAAGTCTACAACCTGCTGTGGGTCGTAGATTTCCCTCTGTTTGAGAAGGACGATGAGACGGGACAACTTAAAGCTATGCATCATCCTTTTACTTCACCGAAAGCCGAGCAGATATCACTTCTTGATAGCGAACCGGAAAATGTCATGGCAGACGCCTATGATATAGTTCTCAACGGAGTGGAGCTGGGGGGAGGATCCATAAGAATACACGACAGAAAGCTTCAGTCAAAGATGTTTGAAGTTCTGGGACTTACTCCCGAAGAATGTAGCGAAAAATTCGGTTTCCTCATAGAAGCCTTTAAATACGGCGCTCCTCCTCACGGAGGATTGGCATACGGTCTTGACAGAATGGTGATGCTGCTTCTGGGAGAGCCGTCCATAAGAGAAGTCATGGCATTTCCTAAAAATCAAAATGCTCAGTGCCTGGTAAGCGACGCTCCTTCTCCTATAGACGAAGCGCAGATGGAAGAGCTTGGGATTAAGAAAGACTGCCAGTAGAAACCGGAGGTTTTCATGGTCAAAAAATGTATAAGCCGCGGCGGCTCTGACGAAAAAGAAGACCTATCCTGCATGAACAGGATAGGAGTCTTAGGAGGAACTTTTGATCCCGTACATTACGCCCATATAGCTTTGGGAGAGGCCGCCATAAAAGAAGCCGGTCTTCGAAAGCTGATAGTGATGCCTGCACGGGTTCAGCCTTTTAAACAAGACAAAAAGACGGCGGAGGATATTCATCGCAAAGCCATGACGAGACTTGCCTTTATAGGAAACGACAAGGTCGAAGTATCTGATTATGAGATGGAGGACCCCTCTTTATCCTATACGATAAAGACTCTTACATATCTCAGGCAGCAATATCCCGGCGATGAGATCTATTTCATTTCGGGAACTGATTCTTTTCTGGAGATAGACAAATGGTACAGGGGCGGCGAGATATTAGAGAACTTTTCTTTTGCCGTCAGCGTCAGGCCGGGATACAGAGAAGAAGAGCTCAGAGAAAAGATACTTGAGTATGGCCGAAAATATGGCTGCCCGGTCATCAGAATAAATGCTCAAATGCCGGCCATATCTTCCACCATGGTAAGACAGCGCATAGGAGCGGGCGATTCTGTCGAAGACTTGGTGCCGCCTCAGGTAGAAAGGTATATAACAGCCAATGGACTCTATAAATAAGATAGAAGAGTATATAGATAAAAATTTTTCCGATAAAAGAAGGACGCATACCTACGGAGTCAGGAAGACAGCTCTTCACCTTGCGGAAAAATACGGGTGCGATCTTTACAAGACGGAGGTTGCGGCGCTGCTCCACGATCTTTACAGAGGAGCCGGCGAAGATGTTCTCAACTACTATGTCAGACACTTGGGTCTTGATAAGAAATATCTGAACAACCCCAATCTCGCTCACGGACCTGTAGCCGCAGAAATGATAACAAAGGACTTCGGCGTAGACGATGAAGAAATAATAGACGCAGTAAGATATCATACTACGGGACGTCCGTGTATGACTATGCTTGATAAAATAATATATATAGCCGATGCTACAGAGCCGGGAAGAAGCTATCCCGGAGTAGAAGAACTGCGCAGGGAAGCCGAATCGGATATCGACAAGGCATGTCTTGATTCCCTGAAAAAGACTATAGACTTTGTTGCTTCCGAGGGAAATTTTCTCGACAGACTTACTGTCGAGGCGGAAAAATACTTGGAAGAAAAGATAAATAAAAAGGAGAAATCAGATGACAAATAAGGAATACGCATTGCTTGCCGGAAAAGTCCTTTCTGATAAAAAGGCGGAGGATATCGTTATCATCGATATTCAGGAAAAGGCCGCTTTTGCCGATTATTTCGTGATATGCTCCGGAAATTCGGAAAGGCAGATAACCACTTTGGCTGACGAAATGGAAGACCGCCTTGCCGAAGAAGGACTGCCGGTCAAATCGATAGAAGGCAGACACGGTTCCGGCTGGATACTCATGGACTTCGGCGACATCATAGTAAACTTGTTTACAAGAGAAATGAGGGAGAGGTACAGCATAGAAAAAGTTTGGGGAGACTGTCAATTTATCGAAGTGGAGGAATAGATTTAAAAATGAATGAAAGATACAGTTTCAAAGAGATAGAAAAGAAATGGCAGAAATACTGGGAGGAAAACGACTGCTTCCACACCGAAGAAGATGAGTCCAAGAAAAAATATTACTGCCTCGAGATGTTCCCGTATCCTTCGGGAAAGCTCCATATGGGGCATGTAAGAAATTACTCCATAGGAGACGTGGTGGCAAGATTCAAAAAGATGGACGGATATAACGTCCTGCATCCTATGGGATGGGACTCTTTTGGCCTTCCTGCCGAAAACGCAGCTATAAAGCACGGAATACATCCTAATATCTGGACCTGGGATAACATAAAAGAAATGCGCCTGCAGCTTAAAGAGCTGGGCCTTTCTTATGACTGGAAGAGAGAGGTAGCCACTTGTCATCCCGATTATTATAAGTGGATGCAGTGGATATTCATCCAGTTCTACAAGAGAGGACTTGCATATAAGAAAGAAAATCCCGTAAACTGGTGCCCCAGCTGTCAGACCGTTTTAGCCAACGAACAGGTAGTCGACGGCTGCTGCGAAAGATGCAAGAGCCCCGTAGGAAAAAAGAACCTTTCGCAGTGGTATCTCAAGATAACAGATTATGCCGAAAGGCTCTTGGATAATCTCGATACTCTCGAAGGCTGGCCTAACAAAGTAAAGATAATGCAGAGAAACTGGATAGGCAAATCGGTGGGAGCCGAAGTCGATTTCAAGATAAAGGATACAGACCAGACTCTTACGGTGTTTACTACCAGAGTGGACACCATCTACGGAACCACCTATATGGTGCTGGCTCCGGAGTATCCTTCAGTACTTTCTATGGTGCAGGGAACGGAGTATGAAAAGCCGGTAAAAGAATATATTGAAAAAGTTGAGCACATGAACGACATCGAGAGAACTTCCACCGCCAATGAGAAGACGGGAGTATTTATCGGGAAATATGCCGTCAATCCTTTCAACAAGAAGGAAATTCCGATCTACATCTCGGACTATGTTCTCATGGGATACGGAACGGGAGCTGTGATGGGCGTGCCGGCTCACGATCAGAGAGACTTCGATTTTGCGACCAAGTTTGGCATAGATATAACTCCTGTAGTGGATCCGGGAGATCCATCCATAGACCTTAACAACCTCAAGGAGGCCTGCGCCGCCGAGGGAACTCTTATAAATTCCGGAGAGTTCAACGGCCTGAACAACAGAGTGGCCATCGACAGGTTTATAGACTTGGTGGAAAAAGAGGGAATAGGAAAGAAGACTGTAAATTACAGACTCAGAGACTGGCTCATATCCAGACAGAGATACTGGGGCTGCCCTATACCTATGATATACTGCGATACCTGCGGATGGGTGCCGGAGAAAGAAGAAAATCTTCCTGTAATGCTCCCTACAGACGTAGAATTTACAGGAAAAGGCGAATCTCCTCTGACTACTTCAAAGACTTTTGCCGATGTAAAATGTCCCGTATGCAGAAGACCTGCCAGAAGAGAGATGGACACCATGGATACTTTTCTTGATTCATCCTGGTACTTCCTCAGATATTGCGATCCTAAGAACGACAAGGCTCCTTTCGATCCGAAGAAAGCCGCCTACTGGATGAACGTGGATCAATATATAGGGGGAGTAGAACATGCCATACTCCACCTGATGTATGCGAGATTTTTCCAGATGGCGTTTTACGATATGGGGCTTGTCGAAGATGAAGAACCTTTCCGCAACTTGCTTACTCAGGGAATGGTCAACAAAGACGGAAAGAAAATGAGCAAATCCCTGGGGAATGTAGTGAGCCCGGAGGAGATAATAGCCAAGTACGGCGCAGATACTGCCAGACTCTTTATACTATTTGCGGCTCCGCCTGACAGAGAACTGGACTGGTCGGACAAAGGCGTAGAGGGAAGTTACAGATTCCTCAGCAGAGTATACCGCCTGGTGTACGAGATAAAGGCCAAGTATCCAGACGTGCCGGACGCCTTTGAAATCGGGACAGAAGCTGACAAGGCTCTGAACTATGCGCTTAACTTCTCCATAAAGAAAGTGAGCGAAGATGTCGGAGGAAGGTTCAACTTCAATACTGCCATAAGTTCCGTTATGGAACTGGTGAACGAAATGTACAAATATAAGGAGAGAGACGACGTGAATCCCGGCCTTCTTGGCAAGGCCGCAAAAGATCTCATCCTGATGCTGTCTCCGTTTGTACCTCACATCTGCGAAGAAATGTGGGAACACATGGGCCAGAAACAATCCGTAACTACTATGCGTTGGCCGGAATATGACGAGGGAGCTCTCGTGAGAGACTCCGTTGAAATAGTAGTGCAGATAAACGGAAAAGTAAAAGAAAAACTTGTAGTGGCCGCAGATGCAGACAGACAAGAACTTGAAAAGATAGCGTTGGAGAACGATAGGATTAAACACTTATTGGACGGAAAGACAGTCGTAAAGGTAGTTGCAGTACCGGGAAGACTGATAAATATTGTAGTAAGATAATAAAGACAACAAAATATAGACCAACAGTTATCTTTTCATAAATATGAATGAAAAGGACGGAAATAATTTATGAGAAGAAAAATAACTAAACCGAGAAGATCGATGCCGCATCTTAAAGTCATTCCCATAGGAGGACTCAATGAGATCGGAAAGAATATGACGCTCCTGGAGTGTGACGGCCAGATATTGATAGTGGACTGCGGACTGAGCTTCCCGGAAGATGAAATGTACGGAATCGACATCGTCATTCCAGACTTCACTTATCTGATAGAAAACAGTGAAAAGATAGTGGGAATGGTGATAACTCACGGACACGAAGACCATATAGGAGCTATACCTTATCTCCTGAAGAAACTTAAACTTCCTATATACGGAACCAGGCTCACTCTCGGACTTGTGGAAAATAAGCTCAAAGAGCATCGCATAACGGGAGATCTGAGAACTATAGAGGCTGGCGACAAGATAAAGCTGGGATGCTTTGACATCGAGACCATAAGAACTACTCACTCCATAGCCGACGCCATATGCCTGGCTATAGATACGCCTGCCGGAATGGTTTTTCACTCCGGAGACTTCAAGATAGACTATACTCCTGTAGACGGAGAACCTATAGATTTTTGCAGGCTGGCAGAACTGGGCAAGAGAGGAGTGACTCTGATGCTCTGTGACAGCACCAATGCTCTGAGACCGGGATTCACCGCTTCCGAAAAAGTGGTGGGCGAAACTATAGAAAATATATTCAGGACAGCTAAGACGAGAATCATAATAGCGACTTTCTCGTCCAATGTCCACAGAGTTCAGAAGATAATAGAAAACGCAGTCAAGGTAGGCCGAAAAGTTGCCATATCAGGACGAAGCATGGAGAATGTAGTGGCGCTGGCCATAGAGCTGGGATATCTGAATATACCGGAGGGAACTCTGGTAGATCTCAAGATGATAAGAAATATTCCCGACGATAAGCTTGTAATCATCACTACAGGAAGCCAGGGAGAACCTATGTCAGCTCTCTCCAGGATAGCGGCCGGAGAACACAGATCGGTAAAGCTAAAGAAAGGCGACATGGTGGTCTTGTCCTCGACTCCCGTTCCCGGCAACGAGAAGACTGTGTCAAACGTAGTCAACAAGCTGTTTGAAAAAGGCGCTGAAGTCATATATTCCGATATAGCGGATATTCACGTTTCGGGTCATGCGTGCCAGGAGGAGCTGAAGCTGCTCCACTCTCTGATAAAACCGAAATTCTTTATGCCGGTTCACGGAGAGTACAGACACCTTATCCGCCACGCTCAGCTGGCAGAAGGCTTGGGGATGAAAAAAGAGAACATCTTCATTCTCGAGAACGGAGATATATTGGATGTAACTAAGCGAAGCGCCCATATGCTGAAAGAGAAAGCAGAAGCTGACGCCATATTGGTAGACGGACTCGGGGTAGGAGACGTAGGCAATATAGTCTTAAGGGACAGAAAGATGCTTTCCGAATCGGGGCTCATAATAGTGGTGGCCGCTATAGAGAGAGAAAGCCAGACGGTAGTTTCAGGTCCGGATATAATATCGAGGGGATTCGTATATGTGAGAGAAAACGAGCCTCTCATGGACGAAGCCAGAAAGGTTGCCGAAAAGGCTCTTAAAAAATGTCAGAATAAGAAGATCAAAGACTGGAACAATATGAAATCGCAGGTCAGAGATTCTCTGGGGTCGTATATCTACGACAGGACAAAGAGAACTCCGATAATCCTGCCTATATTCTTGGAGGTTTAATTATGAACGTATATGATCAGGCTCACGGACTTGCTCAGGCCATAAAAGCGTCGGAAGAATATAAACAGTACGACGAGGCCAAGAAAAAGATCAAGGATAATGAAGAACTTGAAAATATGATAAAGGATTTTCAATCGAAACAGTTTGAGATGCAGGCTAAACAGCTGTCCGGCGGACAGCTTACACCTGAGGATATGGCCGGAGTGCAGCAGCTTTATGCTATTCTTCTTAAAGATCCTCTGGCCGCCGGCTATATAGAAGCTGAGATGCGCTTTTCCCTGATGATGAAAGATGTATATGAGATACTGGGAGAAGCTACAGGAATGGGGGATATGCTTGGATAAGAATACTACTATAAGGACGCCTGAGGAACTTCTCCTGATAATGAAGGCCGAGGCCATGGGAGATATTGCTTTTGAGCACATGCTTGATTTTATCAAGCCCGGAATGACAGAGATACAGATCGCAGATGAGATAGAAAGAGTGCTGAGAGCCCTGGGTGCAGAGGGGCTGTCTTTTGAGACCATAGCCGTATCGGGGGTGAATTCCAACCAGCCTCACGGCGTGCCGTCTGAAAAGAAGATAGAAGAAGGCGAGTTTCTTACCATGGATCTGGGAGCCCTGTATAAAGGCTACTGCGGAGATATGACCAGAACTGTAGCCATAGGATACGCCACAGATGAGATGAAAGAGATCTATGATATAGTCCTTAGGTCTCAACTGGCCGGCCTTGCGGCCGTAAAGGCAGGCGTGAGCTGCCGTGATGTAGACAGGGCTTCAAGAAGCATAATAGAAGAAGCCGGTTACGGAGATTTCTATATCCACGGCACCGGCCACGGAGTAGGCAGAGAGGTACACCAGCCTCCTACTCTCAATGCCAGAAGCGAGGAGATCTTACAGGAAAATCAGGCCGTGACGGTAGAGCCCGGAATCTATCTGCCTGAAAAGTTCGGAGTGCGCATAGAAGACTTGGCAATCGTAACGAATTTTGGTATAATAAACTGTACTAAGTCAAAAAAAGAGTTGATAATACTCTGATATAACAAACGCCGGGCGTCTTCGTCTCTGTAGGCGGAGGGCTGACGCATTTTGGATTTTGGCCGACAGCGATTGCAATAATCCAGTCAAGATCCTGAAAAGCTGCGCTGCGATTTAAAACGAAATTTTGTTAAGAATGGAGAGATACGATGATTTACGCAAGCGATTTTAGAAAAGGTATTACTTTTGAGATCAATGGAGAACCTCATGTAGTTTTAGACTTCCAGCATGTAAAGCCTGGAAAGGGAGCTGCGTTCGTAAGAACCAAGTACAGAAACATACTCACCGGAGCTACCAGAGAAGAGGCTTTCAACCCGGATGACAAGTTCCCAAAGGCTCACATAGAAACTAAGGTGATGCAATATCTGTACAATGACGGAGAACTGTATTACTTTATGGATCAGGAAACTTACGAACAGGTGCCTCTGATGCAGGAGCAGGTAGAGGAGGCCATGAAGTACCTGAGAGAAAACGATGAGGCTACTATCAAATTCTACAAAGGCAATGCTTTTCTGGTGGAAGCTCCTAACTTCGTAAACCTTAAGGTCATAGAAACCGAGCCGGGAGTAAAGGGAAATACGGCTACTAACGTTACAAAGGCAGCGACAGTTGAAACGGGAGCAGTCATACAGGTCCCTATCTTCATAGAGGAAGGCGAAATCATTCAGATCGATACCAGAACAGGCGAGTATCTTGGCCGTTCGAAATAGATGACAGGCGGGGCGAAGTTTCGCCCCGTATTTGTTGATAGGCAGATGACGAGGTAACAGATGATAAACTTTGAATCCATAAAATCAGACAAGAAAATCAGGACTATAGTGATAGTGATAGCTGCGGCAGTCATCTTGCTTTTGGCAGGACTTGCAGTATACGGCAGCGGCCTTGGACCGGTGGATAAAAGCGACGATGAGCCGATAACGGTCACCATACCCCAGGGCAGCGGAGCTATGAACATAATAGACATTTTAGATGAGGCAGGTCTTGTGAAGAACAAGACTATGGCTAAGATACATACAAAACTGGGCGGATATGATTCTCTGCAGGCTAATACGTATATCTTTTCCAAAGATATGGGTCTGAAAGAGATATTGAAGGCTATAGATACCGGGGATTTCAACTATCTTTCGAAGAATCAGTTCACCCTCGTGGAGGGGTCTACGGTGCCTCAGTATGCGGCGGCCATCGCCGAAAAATTCTCTTATTCTGCTGAAGACATACTGGCTGTATGGAACGACAGAGAATATCTCTCTAATCTCATCGATGATTATTGGTTTTTGACAGACGAAATACTTCAGGAAGGCATAATGTACCCGCTCGAAGGGTATCTGTATCCGGAGACTTATATAATAACTGACGAAAGTGCTACTGTCCAGGAGATCACTCAAGTCATCCTTGCAATGACTGACGAAAAACTCTCTCAGCGAAAAGAGGCCATAGAGGATAGCGGACGTACTGTACATCAGTTTCTAACTCTTACGTCAGTAGTGGAAAACGAATCTCTCTTCCAGGAGGACAGGCCGGTGATCGCAGGCGTTTTCATAAACAGACTTGAACGGGGGATGCCTCTTCAGAGTGATATAACTGTTCTGTATGCTCTGCAGGAGAAGAGGGTAGACGTGACGTATGAAGATCTTGAAGTGAATTCCAGATATAATACATACAAGTATTCAGGGCTTCCTGTAGGCCCGGTATGCTCTCCTTCGGCGCCGGCCATGGATGACGTCCTGGACTATGAGAAATCCGATTATCTGTTCTTCTTTGCCAAAGAAGACGGGACTGTGATCTTTTCAAAGACTTTGGAAGAGCACGAAAAGGCAGCTAAAGAAAACGCATGGTATTGATATGAACATTACAAATGATTTAGTCACTGAATATATAAACGGATTTTATCTTCCTCTTGATGAGGAGCTTTCAGAACTGAGAAAATCGGCGGAAGAACGCAAAGTACCCGTCATACTCAGGGAGACGGAGAGCTTATTGGGGTTCATCTTCAGGTTTTTAAAACCTGAGAGAGTTCTGGAGATAGGCACAGCCGTAGGGTATTCCGCAGCTTTTTTCATTCGGGCGGGAGCCCAAAAGGTAGTAACGATCGAAAAAGATATCGAGACTGCGAAGGAGGCCGAAAGAAATATAAGCGCGATGGGCCTCGATCACAAGATCAGCGTGATGACAGGAGACGGAGAGACTGTCATAAGAGAAAAACTTAAAGGGGAAGATCCTTTTGATCTGATATTCATAGACGCGGCTAAAAGCCATTATAAGAGATTTCTCGACGTGTCTCTTCCCTTATGCAAAAAGGGCGCGCTCATAATATCAGACAATGTATTGCTGAAAGCGGCGACTGCCTCCGACGACTTCGATCCGGCCGGCAGATTCAAGACAAACATAAAGAATATGCGCCGGTATATAAATTATATTTCGCAGCATCCTGATCTGGACACGGTTATCTTGACGTGCGGGGACGGGCTTGCGCTGAGCAGGTATAAGAAATGAAAAAAGTAGAATTATTAGCCCCGGCAGGGGATTTGGAAAAACTGAAGATTGCCGTCATGTACGGCGCCGACGCCGTGTATTTCGGCGGAGAACACTTTTCTCTTCGGGCAGGAGCAGGTAATTTCACTCTCGATGAGATGAAAGAGGGAATAGCTTTCTGCCATGAAAGAGGCGTAAAATGCCATATGGCTTTGAATATATTTGCACATAATGAAGATATTGGTCCGTTTACGGAATATCTCAGAAGTGTAAAAGATCTGGGCATAGACGCTTTTATCGCCGCAGATCCCGGAGTTATAGACATGATATGGGAAGTGATGCCCGACGCCGAAGTTCATCTTTCTACTCAGGCCAACATGACTAATTACAGGACCGCCAAATTCTGGCATGACAGAGGGATAAGGCGGCTGGTTATGGCAAGGGAGCTTACTTTAGAGGAGATAAGAGAAATGCAGAAGAATATTCCGCCGGATATGGAGCTTGAAGCCTTTGTTCACGGCGCCATGTGCATATCTTACTCGGGAAGATGTCTTCTGAGCAATTTCATGATAGAAAGAGACGCTAACAGAGGCATGTGCGCTCACCCCTGCAGGTGGAAATATGCTCTTGTGGAACAGCAGCGTCCCGGAGAGTATTATCCGGTCGAAGAGGACGACAGAGGCACTTATATAATGAATTCAAAAGATCTGTGCCTGATAGAACATCTTCCGCAGCTCATAGACGCAGGTATCTCTTCCTTTAAGATTGAGGGAAGAATGAAGAGCGTGTTCTACGTCGCTACAGTAGTGTCGGCGTATAGAAAAGCCATAGATTCTTATTTTAAAGATCCTCAGTCCTACAGCTTCAGACAGCAGTGGATGGAAGATCTGTGCAAAGCCAGTCACAGGGAGTTCACCACAGGATTCTATTTTCATAAGCCCGATAATCTCGATCAGAATTACAGAACCAGCGATTACACGAGAGATTATTCTTTTGTGGGCATAGTAAAAAGCTATGATCCCGATACGGGATATGCTAAGGTGGAACAGAGAAATAAGATGGTTTTGGGAGACCGGGTAGAAGTATTTGGACCTATGACTGATTTTTTCGAGCAGGAGATAAGTGAAATGTACGATGAAGAAGGAGAAGCTATTTCTTCTGCGCCTCATCCTCAGCAGATCATCAAGATTAAGATGGAAAAACCGGTAGAACCGTTTTTCATGCTGAGAAAGAAAAAAGAATAGGATCAATCTATAAATTATTGAAGATGGGAAAGGAAGAGAAAAGATGTTGACAGACCCGGGCAGTTTGCCTGTACGATTGTGTATAATAGCGCTCATGATAGGTATTCACGGCTTTTTCACTGCAGTCAATACAGCCATGAGCTCAGCAGGACGAATCATAGAAAAGTATCAGGCAGCCATAAGACTGCTTCAGATTCTGACATGCGCAGGCGGCGCGTGGCTTTCTGCCGGTGATGCATGGCTTGTCTTTGCTTATCTTGTTCTGTTTACAGTGCTGGGGCAATATTTCCCTCACAAGATAGGATTGCAGCACGACCAGGGAATAACGGAAAAGATGGCGGGATTCATCGAAGCTCTGTCTGCTGTGCTGAGGCCTCTGACTGCTGTTTTAATGTTTGCAGCTAATTTCGTACTGAAAATATTCAAGCAAAAGACTCACGTAGAAGACGAAGCTTTTTCCGAGGAAGACGTGATGTCCATGCTAAAGGCTGGAAAAGAGTCGGGCGCTTTAAAAGAAGAAGGCACCAAGATGATAAATTCCATCTTCGCCTTCGACGACAAGCTGGCATACGAGATAATGACTCCGAGGACAGATGTGTTCCTCATAGATATAGAAGACTCACCTGAAGAATATTTGGAGGAGCTGATGAAGCTGAGATATTCCAGGATACCGGTGTGCAGAGGGGATAACGACAACATCATCGGCATACTCCACATAAAGGATTATCTTATAAAGGCCAGAGAGAGCAGCTACGAGGACGTAGATATAGAGTCCATACTCAGAAAAGCCTACTTTGTGCCCGACACCAAGAATATAGATTCTCTCTTCTTTGAACTTCAGATGTCAAAACAGCAGATAGCCGTTCTCATAGACGAATACGGCGGATTCAGCGGCATCGTCACCATGGAGGACATCATCGAACAGGTCATGGGAGATATCGACGACGAATACGACGAAGAAGAAGAGATAATAGATAAGATTGACGATAATACTTATCTGGTAGACGGGGATGTGGACCTGGACGACCTGGACGAGGAGCTGGGAATAGACCTTAAATCTGACAACAGCGAAACCATCGGAGGATTTTTGATAGATATATTGGGAGAAATACCTGACGAAAGCGATATCGGCAGGATCATAGAATTTGAAGATTACAAATTCAAGATCATGTCCGTAAAAGAGAGAAGAATAGAAAGAGTCAAAATCTACATGCTTGATAAAAAAAAGATTTGTTGATTTTCAATGTTCTATTTGATAAAATTATATTGATGTACTGTGTCCTTGATATTGCGGGGACGAAATGGATGTATTTTATTTTTTGAGAGGTACTAATATGAGTGAAAAAGTATGTAACTGCAATTGTGCCGAAAACAGAAAGGAACAGTTCAAAGAACTGCAGCCTGTTTTAGACCAGTATGCAAAGGTGCCGGGTAGCTTGATCACTATCCTGCAGAAAGCTCAGGATATTTATGGTTATCTTTCTATAGATACTATAAACTACATATCCGAAGCTACAGGTATCAAACCTGCTAAAATTTATGGTGTAGCGACTTTCTATGCACAGTTCAGACTGCAGCCTATAGGCAAGTATCTTGTAATGCTCTGCCAGGGCACCGCATGTCACGTAAACGGCTCTGAGATGATAGAAGAAGCCGTATGCGAACATCTGAACATCAAAGACGGTGAAACTACTGAAGACGGCCTCTTTACGCTTAACAACGTTGCCTGTCTGGGCTGCTGCTCATTGGCTCCTGTTATGATGGTCAAGAGCGCTGACGGGGATGAGACTTACGGAAGTCTGACGAAAGATAAAGTAAAGCAGATCCTCGATGAGATAAGAGAAAGAGCATAGGAGGCAAGCATGAGAGTAGTAGTAGGACAAGGCAGCTGCGGAATAGCTTCAGGCGCTAAGAAGACCGCTGCCGAATTTGAAAAACAGATTGCGGACAGAAACCTCGGCATAAACGTTGAGACTACAGGCTGCGTAGGCACCTGTTACCTGGAACCTATAGTCGATATCTACGATGACGAGGGCAAGATGACCAGATACGTCAAAGTACAGCCTGCAGACGTAAATGAAATAGTTGAGAGTCATCTGATAAACAAAAAAGTTGCGGAGGATAAATCCATCTCCGAAGAGGATCAGCAGTTCGTGGCAAAACAGCAGAGAGTAGTTTTGAGAAACTGCGGAATCATCAATCCTGAGGACATCGAGGATTACATAGCTGTAGACGGATACAAGGCCATAGAAAAAGTCCTTGGTTCCATGAAACCTGAAGAAGTAATAGAAGAGATAAAGATATCGGGGCTCCGCGGAAGAGGCGGCGCCGGTTTCCCTACGTGGTTCAAATGGAACGCTGCAAAGCAGAGCCCGGGAAAAGAAAAATATCTGGTATGCAACGCCGACGAAGGAGATCCGGGCGCTTTCATGGACCGTTCGGTCCTGGAGGGAGACCCTCATTCTCTGATAGAAGGCATGATAATAGGCGGATACGCTATGGGAGCTTCCCAGGGCGTCATCTACTGTCGTGCCGAATATCCTCTGGCCATCAAGAGACTCGAAATAGCCATGGCTCAGGCCAGAGAAAAAGGATTCTTGGGCAAAAATATCTTCGGTAGCGGATTCGACTTTGACATCTATATCAAAGCCGGAGCCGGCGCATTCGTATGCGGAGAGGAAACTGCTCTGATAGCTTCCCTCGAGGGCGAAAGAGGTATGCCTAGACTCAAACCTCCTTTCCCTGCTGCTAAGGGATTCTGGCAGAAGCCTACAGACATCAACAACGTGGAAACACTTGCAAACGTACCTTGGATAATATATAACGGCGGCGCTGCTTTCGGCGCTATGGGAACGGAGCAGAGCAAAGGCACCAAAGTATTCGCTCTGGCCGGAAAGATCAAGAAGGGCGGCCTGGTAGAAGTTCCTATGGGCATGACCCTCAAAGAAGTATTATACGGCATCGGCGGCGGCATCAAGAACGACAGAAAGTTCAAGGCCGTTCAGATGGGAGGACCTTCCGGAGGATGTATTCCTGCTGAGCTGATAGATACTCCTGTAACTTATGAAGACATCAACAAGACCGGCGCCATCGTAGGGTCCGGAGGTATGATAGTCATGGACGAAGACACCTGCATGGTAGACATGGCAAGATACTTCTTAAACTTCACCCGTGACGAGTCCTGCGGTAAGTGTAACTATTGCCGTATCGGCACCAAAAGGATGCTGGAGATCCTCGAAAGAATCACTAAAGGCGAGGGAAGAGACGGAGATATCGAAAAGCTTGAGGAACTGGCTGTCAAGATCAAGGACGGTTCCCTGTGCGGACTGGGACAGACTGCGCCTAACCCTGTTTTGACTACATTAAAATACTTCAGAAACGAGTATGAGGACCATATCTATAATCATAAGTGTACCGCAGCCTCCTGCAAGGCTCTCGTGACTTACACCATTACGGACAAATGTACGGGCTGTACAGCATGTTCCAGAAAATGCCCTGTAGGCGCAATCACGGGAACGGTCAAGAACCAGCACGTTATCGACAAAGAAAAGTGCATAAAATGCGGCAAGTGTCTTGAAACATGTAGATTTGGCGCCATAGAAAAGAAATAGGGGAGGAGGAAAAAACATGAATAAGTTTAGACTTAATATAAACGGCAAAGAAGTAACAGGCGTTGCCGGCCAGACCATTCTGGAAGTTGCAAGAGAAAACGACATTTTTATTCCGACTCTTTGCTATGACGAAAGAACTAAGATATACGGTTCCTGCGGTCTTTGTATGTGCGAAGTAGAGGGCAATCCTAAACTCTGCAAGGCCTGCGCTACAGAAATCGCTCCGGGAATGGTTATAAGAACAAATACCGAGAGAGTAACGGAATCGAGAAAGACCAACCTCGAACTTTTACTTTCAAATCATACAGGCGACTGCAGACCTCCGTGCGTACTGGCTTGTCCGGGACAGACCGACTGCCAGGGATACGTAGGCCTCATAGCCAACGGAGAGTACGAGAAGGCTCTTGAACTCATAAAGGATAAGATTCCGCTTCCTGCGGCGCTTGGAAGAGTTTGTCCTCATCCTTGCGAAGAAGCCTGCAGAAGAGGTCTCATAGACGAGCCTATATCCATTCAGCAGCTGAAGAGATTTGCAGCTGATATGGATCTTGAAGGCGAAGTGTTCGTGCCTGAATGTGAAGAAGATACAGGCAAGAGCGTGGCTATCATAGGCGGCGGCCCTATGGGCTTGTCTGCCGCTTACTTCCTGAGACAGATGGGACACGATGTTACAATATTCGAGTCCATGCCTAATGCGGGCGGTATGCTGAGATACGGAATTCCTGAATACAGACTTCCTAAGGCAGTTCTGGACGAAGAAATCGCTACCATCGAAAGCATGGGAGTGGAAATCATCACCAACACAAAGGTTGGCGTCGACATTCCGTTTGAGACGATAAGAAGCGACTATGACGCTGTTCTTTTGGGAATCGGCGCATGGGTATCCACGGGAGTAGGCTGCAAGGGCGAAGATGCAGAAGGCGTCATCGGCGGTATCGACTTCCTGAGAAGAGTAGTCAGAAACGAAGAAATCGGCATGGGCAGAAAGGTTGCCATCGTCGGAGGCGGAAACACCGCCATGGACGCTTGCAGAACAGCGGTAAGACTGGGCGCCGAGGAAGTTTACAACATCTACAGAAGAACCAAAGACGAGATGCCGGCCGACATGGTTGAGATAGAAGAGGCGGAGGAAGAAGGAGTTATCTTCAAGAACCTGACCAACCCTATCGAAGTGGTGAAGGATGAAAACGGTCACGTCAAAGAAGTAGTTCTCCAGGTAATGGAACTGGGCGAGCCTGACGCTTCCGGCAGAAGAAAGCCTGTTCCTGTAGAAGGAAAGACCGAAACTTTAGCCATCGACACCATGATACTGGCTATCGGTCAGGCCGTAGACGCTACAGTATTCGACTGCGACAAGACCAGAAAGAACGCCATCGCTTATGACCCTGACACCTTCATGACCAGCATACCAGGCGTATTTGCCGGCGGAGACTGCGGAAATGACAAGATTTCCATAGCCATCGAAGCCATCGCAGACGCCAGGAAGGCCGCTGACAGCATAGACGCTTATCTGTACGGCGAAGTTCTCAAATATGAAAAGCCTTACGTAGTCGAAAGAGACGACATCACCGAAAAGACTTTTGAAGACAGAGAGAGAATGTGCAGACCTGAGATTCCTCAGCTTTCTCCGGAAGAAAGAAAGGACAATTTCAGCGAAGTAATACCTGAAGGATTCACAGAAGAACAGGCTGTAGCCGAAGCTTCGAGATGTCTGGAGTGCGGATGTCACGATTACTTTGAATGTAAGCTGATAGACTTCGCTAACCAGTATGACGTTCATCCTGAAAGATTTGCAGGTGAGAAGAGCACCATAGAATTCGAAGACGACCATCCGTTTATCGTAAGAGATCCTAACAAGTGTATCCTCTGCGGCCTCTGCGTAAGAGTCTGCGACGAGGTCATGGGAGTAGGCGCTCTGGGACTGGTTCACAGAGGATTCGATACAGTGGTTAAGCCTAACATGGAAAAACCTCTGATAGAGTCGGGATGTATTTCCTGCGGACAGTGCGTCAGCGTATGTCCTACGGGAGCTCTTCAGGAGAGAACTACCATGATTAAGGAAACTCCTGTGGAGACAGAAGTTACCGACACCACCTGCTCTTACTGCTCGGTAGGATGCAGCCTCAAGCTGGAAACTTGCGGAGATATGCTTATCAAGGCAAATCCTGACAAGGACGGCACTGTAAACAAGGGTCTCGTATGCGGCAAGGGCAAGTGGGGATTCGACTGCTCCATGCTGGAAGATAAGCTGGAGGACCCTCTCGTAAAAGAAGACGGAACTTTCAGAGACGCTGATTATCACGAAGCATTCGTGCTGGTTGCCAAGAAATGCCAGTCCGTAGCTGCAAAATACGGCAAGGACTCCATCGCGGTAGCCATATCCGACAGATATACCAACGAAGAAGCTTACGCCATGAAGAGAATGGCCGAGGCCATGGGCGCCAAGGTCCTCTGCATGAATAACAGGGCCAGCGGCCTTAAGGCCGTTACCGGTCTGGACGCTTCTCCTAACACCATAGACGAGCTGCTTTCCACAAACCTGATTCTAAGGATTGGCTTCAAAGACGAAGATTCAAGAGTAATCGCCCTCAAGATGAAACAGGCCGAGGAAGCCGGCGCAAAGGTTATCAACCTGTGCAGCGGTGAAAACAGCGTGGGATTCCTCAAGGAAATCGCTAAGGCCATCATAGACAGCGGCAAGGCCAAGAAGGTTGCGGGCTACGACGAGTTCGCTGCTTCCGTAGCTTCCGTCAAGGTAAGCGACGAGGCCAAGGCCATCGCAGACCAGTATCTGGCAGCGAAGAAGGCTATGATAGTATATCAGCAGAACTTCTTGACGGTGGCCGGCGCTACTCTAATAGCCGACATAGCAATGCTTTCGGGCCACATCGGAACTCCGAGAGACGGTATACTTCAGGTTAAGGCCAAGAACAATTCTCAGGGTCTCATAGACATGGGAATCACTGCCGGCAAGGAAGCTCTCGAAGGAGTCAAGGCTCTCGTAGTATTCGGAGAAAACGCCGATATCGACACCGAAACCCTCGAGTTCTTAGCCGTATGCGACACTCACATGACTGAGCTGGGCGCCAAGGCCGACGTAGTGATACCGGGAACAGGCTTCGCTTCTGTAGACGGTACTTTCACCAACACGGAGAGAAGAATGCAGCTGGTAGAGGCGGCCATCGACGAAGACATACTGTTCAGCAACTGGGAAGTTGCCGCAGAAATCGCCCACGTATTCGAAGTAGACTTCGAGTGGGATGGAACAGACGACATCTCCGACGAAATGTCCGACGCCGTAGACGCATACAAATATGCTCAGCTGAACGAAGTGCTGGGCGGAGTTCTTAAGCCTGCTGACGGCGCGGCTCTTGTAGCTGTAGCCGACGGCCCTGTGGTAGAGGAACTGCCTTGCACAGATAGCCTGATGCAGATAATAATGCAGAGACTGCCTAAGCCTGCAAATCCTACGGCTTAAGCGAGCAAAACTGTAAAAGAACTTTTAGCGCCGGCATTTCCTGTGAGATGCCGGCGTTTGTACCTTTAAAGGGGATGGAACAGGTATGAACGGTAAGAACACGATTTTTGATATGTGGATATGTATATGGGGCGAGTATGAGTGAGTAAAACTTCCTAATGAAGAAAATGATGAATCATAAGGAGGTACAAAATGCACTATCTTTTACTTTTCGCCGCTATTACACTTGAAATAATAGCTACTACTCTGCTCAAATATTCGGCCGGCTTTACTAAATTATGGCCGTCATTAGGATCTGTAGCTTTATATATTCTCTGTTTCTTTGCTCTGTCAAAGGCGCTGAACAGTATAAACTTAGGAGTAGCGTATGCGACCTGGTGCGCGGGAGGCATAGTGGTGACCACTATAATATCGGCTCTGCTGTTTGGCCAGAAACTCAATATGATAGGCATAGCGGGTATTGTTTTGATCGTAGCCGGCTGTATCATAGTAAATCTTTTCGGGACGACAGGAGAATAAGGGATATAAGAAGGCGAGAAAAAGCTATTATGCATGCCGGAGGGGAAAATAAAACGGAATATTTTCCCTCCGGTTTTTTGTATAAGCGAAAACCCCGTGTTTCACACCAATGTCATTAAGTTAAGGATAGGTAAATGAATATAGAGTAACAAGATATGAACT